>Ga0105348_1000621_pt1 | contig 26382 bp, 25 predicted proteins | sample EN8Hudsemesocosm_2_FD_83504 | JGI IMG/M metagenome (GOLD analysis project Ga0105348, IMG submission 83504) | Methane-oxidizing microbial communities from mesocosms in the Hudson Canyon - EN8C Hudson Canyon | ecosystem: Environmental > Aquatic > Marine > Cold seeps | place: Hudson Canyon... | reverse complement strand
TGATGTGAATGGCATGTGTGTAGGTGATACTCTCAGTCTAGGAACTCATAGTGCAGGAACAAAAATTGGTTTTTTTGTAATAGCGAATGGCTTCCATTCAAACTACGGAATAAAACCTTGGCAAAGTGAGGACTGGATTTTCTATACAGTAAAAGATTTAAACAATGAAGTTGATAGTAATAACGAGAATCTAAATGCACATACCGTTATGCTGTACGATGATGAAAGCGGAAATATCGTATTAGGGTTAGAAGATATTCTACGAACAAATGCAGGTTGCGATCATGACTTCAATGATCTCATCTTCATGGTCAGTGCGACGCCCGGTAGCGCTATCGACAATTCAACGATAACCATTCTTCCTGAAAATCAAGATACTGATGGTGATGGCGTGCTGGACAGTAATGATGATTACCCAAATGATAGTGAAAGAGCCTTCGATGTTTTCTATCCAAGTGAAGACGGTCAAGGGACATTAGCCTATGAAGATAATTGGCCAACTGAAGGTGACTATGACCTTAACGACCTTGTCGTTAAATATCGCTACAAAGAAACCCGCAATAGCTTAGGTAGAATAAAATCACTCAATGTTATCTATACGCTAACCGCACGAGGTGCTTCAAGAGCCAATGGTTTTGCTTTGGCCCTTAACAATATCCAAAGTAGCACCGGCTATAATGCAACATTAGCCATTGATAACACAGTCGCTGAAGTACTTATAACAGACGAGAAAAGTAGTCATTTGAATTTTGTATTAGCTGGAAACACAGAAACATTAATGCCGACTCCTGAAGGCTGTCAGTTCTATAATACCGATATGGATTGCCCTGCTGCTCCAGAAGTAAAGCTTGAGTTTGACCTTATCTTTAGCAACGCTAAAACAAGAACTCAAATGGGCAATGCTCCTTATAACCCTTATATATTTTCTACCTTTGACCGTGGAAGAGAAGTTCATTTACCCAACCATAAACCCACTGCACGTGCAGACAGCAATCGTTTCGGCAGTGGTGATGATGACTCAAATTTATTTGATTTTAGCAAAACCTATGAAACTGCCGCTAACTTACCCTGGGCATTGAACATGCCCTACAGCTGGCTGCACCCAACCTCTGGCGATAATATCGTTGATGTATATGGAAACTACCGTAATTGGGCTGAAAGTGGAGGCTTGATTTCAACAGACTGGTATACCAACAATTATAATTCTAACCGAGTCTATATTGGTGAATAGCCAGAAAGCATAAATCACGTCAGGCATTATTCGGTCGTCTAAACGTTTAAATATGCCTGACACATCTCGAATGAAACCCTCCAAAAATCACATTTTTTGGAATATAGTAATAATAAATGATAGCCTGTGTCGATGAAGCAATCTGCACATGAAATATATAGAACTTACGATGAATATGGCCCTATTCAAGTTTTAGACGATGGCCATGCACGCTATCTTACCTTTGGTAATGATGACGAACAAAGCTGCCAATTAATTAATCAACCACACCTACTGCAACATGAATATACTAGAGCGATCCTGCTCTCATTATTATTAGTTGATCCGAAACACATAACAGTGATTGGTACTGGCGGCGGAAGCTTATTAACCACTTTTCACCACCTCGTTCCTGGCTGCCAACTAATTGGCATTGAATTACGCCGAGAAGTCGCACGGCTCGCTTTTAAATACTTCCAGCTGCCAAAACACCCTGATATTAAAATACATATAGAAGACGGTTTTGATTACTTGCAAAACAGCGAAGCAAAAACGGATATTATTGTTGCCGACATGTACCTGGCCGAAGGCATCGACCAACAACAACTTTCGATCCAGTTCATTGCTAATGCTCACGACAGACTCAATCATGGAGGCTGGCTAGTACTTAATTATTGGTTAGAGCATAAAATGGAAGATCATCTCGCTAATGCTTTGCATGATAACTTCGACCAAATTTACATGTGTGATACTGGAGGTGGTAATTGGGTTGTTTTTGCTGGAAAAGTTAATATTAATCAACCCTTAATAAAGGAAAATCTAATCAAACCCTTATCGAAAGCCGCAGGGTTTTCGTTTAATAAGTTCCTTAAAAGACTAGTAGTCCTGACCTAATGCTAATGCCTCTTACTTGTAAAAACCTTCAATTTTAAATTTACCGTCTATACTAAATTTAAAAGTAAATCATAGGCAATTTATCGTGTATTCATTAGGCATTAATTTTTTAAACAATCTTTCATTTACCCGTAAATTTCAGGTGATTTTATTAACCTTACTTTTACCAATACTTTATGCTTCGGTTGTTATTTATCAAGAAAACAGTCATAAGATTGACTTAATTGTGAATAAAATAGCTGGGCTTGAGTCTGTAAATACTTTAAAACCTTTAAGGGTATTAGCCGCAAAACACCGTGGGAGCTCTGCTCAATGGTTTTCTGGTAATAAAAATATTGGATCAACAATTAATTCGTTAGAAGATCAAATGGCAAGCGCTATCCAGCAGGCTAAAATTGGCTTAAACAATGATATATATTCTGAACTAAGCAGACAGAGCCTAGATAAATTACAACAAAATTGGAAAGGCCTACTTTTTCAGGAGATTAAATCACAGCCCGCTAAAGATAGCTTTAAGCGCCATACAGACTGGATTACTCAGGTTGGCATACTAATTAATCATATTGCTATCCAATCTGGACTCTCCTTAGATCTTGAATTATCAACCTACGAACTTATGAACATAACCGTTTTCAGTTTACCAAAGATTCAAGAGAGTCTAGGCCAATTAAGAGGTATTGGTGCAGGTGTCGCAACCAAGGGCAGTTTTGATGCAAGTTCTTTTGTTGCGGCAAGCACTTTAAGTAATACCATTAGAAATGATATGAGCATGATCGAATTAGAGTTCGATATTCTTAGTGAGCTATCATCTAAGTTTGTGCCTAAAGAGTTTCAACAAGCCAAAGAAAGCATACAAAAATTTCAACAAATAACTAAAAATAAATTATTAGATCCTGACTCACCTACTATTTCTGGTAATGATTATTTCTCCATGGGAACTGATACAATTGTGCAAGTGACAAACTTGCATAAAGCGCTAAATACTACTTACCAAGAAACGCTAGAAAAAGATAAAGCTGCAATGACGAGCTCTATGATTTTTTCTCTGGGCACTTTTGCAATCCTCTTCCTAATCGCCTGCTATTTATTTATGTGCCTGCGAATCACGGTTGCCCAGAACGTAGGGATGACCCAGCGCATGGCCGCTGACTTAGAAGCAGGTACGTTAAATCAAGAATACTATTCAAAAAGCAAAGATGAACTAGGTAGAACGATTAACGCATTAAAAAATTCATATTCAGAGTTAAGAAGTGTCGTCTCTAAAGTGCGTAGCCATTCAGGAACGCTGTCAGATTCATCCAATGTACTTCTGACCGTATCCGGCGAAGTTAATACCTTAGGAGAAGAGCAAAAAAATAGAGTCGCCATTATTTCGACTGCAGCCACAGAACTTGCAGCCACCGCACAAGAAGTCTCTTCTCATTGTGACAGTGCTTCTAATAAAATGCATGAATCACAGCAACAGGCTTCCTTAGGTTCCAAGCATTCTCACTCATCAGCACAAGTCATTCGAACGCTCGCGAGTAATGTCAGAAGTTCAGGAGAAGAAATCGAGCAACTCGCGAAACAAGCAGCTTCCATCAGCACGGTAATTGATGTTATTAAAGCCATCGCAGAGCAAACAAATTTATTAGCATTAAATGCAGCAATTGAAGCCGCCCGTGCGGGTGAACAAGGTCGAGGATTTGCCGTCGTTGCCGATGAAGTCCGTACCTTGGCAACTCGAACTCAAGATTCTACCGACGAAATTGAAAAAACAATTGCCAGCTTGCAGCAAGTTGCCGAGAGAGCGGTTAGCGCGATGACTACATCTTGTGAACAAGCAATAGAAAGTGAAGAAGAGGCCACCAAGACCGGAGAAGTATTGGGTGAAATAGAAAATTCAATCAACGAAGTCAGCAGCTTGATAGAACAAGTTGCTACTGCTGGTGTTCAGCAGGCAGCTGCAGCTAACGAAATTGCGCAGAATATTTTAGCCGTAGACAATGCGTCTTCAGACCTATTAAGTAAATCACAAAACATGTCTAGCATTGCCAGCGAAGTAGGTGAACATAGCAGCGAGCTTGATGGACAAATGCAAAAGTTCGAAGTCTAAAACCTTCATAACAAAAGTCTCAAACACAAGAGATAGTGCAACGCTAATTTAGCGGGCTATAGACCATTGTTAATGGTCTATAGATTGATCTAAATTGTTCTTGCACACCAAACGATTTTTCCGGCGATAGGATTTGCTTCTCTAGCAGAGGCTTCTATCGTCCAGTTTTCGTACTCTGAGTTGTCACTCACAACCAACAATTCGCCTTTATTATCACTTAAGCGCTTCGCCATTAAGCCATCTTCACTTTGTAATAAGTACAAACCTTCATGATTCACCGTTTTCTGTGACATATCCACCAGCACACGATCAGCATCCTGCAAGGTCGGTAACATGCTATCGCCGCTGATGGTGACAAATACCAACTGCTCACTTGAAACATTTAACTGACGAGATAAGAATGATTTATTAAACGTAAAATAATCTTCAATATCTTCTGCCACCACATCACTGCCCATACCCGCAGATGCTTGCACATCAAACATAGGCGCAAAGACCAACTCACTATTATTAGGGGTTCCCGCAACTTGTACCCCGTCACTCTGCTCACCGGTTAACAACCAGGTTAGATCGATTTTGTATTCTGCGTAGAGCGCTTCCAAATACGCCATAGAAGGCCGACTCATACCTCGACAAATTTTATAGATATGAGAAGCAGACTTGCCAGTGAGTTCAGCAAAGTGTTTTTTATTACCATTCGCCAGTTGATCAACAACCAACTGAAAGCGACGAGAAAAAGCAGTAGACATTTAATACCAAATATAAAACAATAAAGTAATAAGAAAGAATCCGCGCAGTATACGCAGCTATGTTCAGTGAGCAATCAAAAACGATCAACGTCTATTATTGCGGCCACCCGGGCGGTTACTTGCGCCCTTCTTACCATTAGCACTAGCACTGGATTTATTGCCTGTTTTAATGCCATAAGCACGGTCTTTCTGACGACCTTTCTGTGCACTGCGAGAATTCTTCTTATGCTTTGGCACTGGCTTGGTTAAATCAGGTTCATACCCTGGATACCAAGACTGTGGAACTCGATCATCGAGCACCGCTTCAATTTCTTCTAATAAGTACTCTTCACCCATACTCATTAAAGAAACGGCTAAACCCTCTAAGCCAGCACGACCTGTACGACCGATACGGTGGATATAATCTTCAGCGACATATGGCAATTCATAGTTAATAACATACTGTAATTGTTGAATATCCAAACCCCGTGCCGCGACATCGGTTGCGACCAAAGCACGCACCTTACCGGCTTTGAATTCTTCTAAGGCACGTTCGCGCGCACCTTGAGATTTATCCCCATGTATGGACTGGGTCTTGATGCCATCTTTGCACATCTCTTTCGCAAGGGCGTCTGCACCTTGTTTAGTACGCACAAAGATTAGTACTTGCTGCCAGTTCTTAGAACCGATCATGAACGACGTTAGCTCACGCTTTTTATCGTCATCGACCACATAGATCATCTGCTCGACTTTCGACGCCGTGGTATTACGCGCATCAACCTCGATCAACTCTGGCTCTTTAAGAATATTTTTGCTTAAAGTAAAAATTTCTTCATTGAACGTCGCTGAAAACAGCATCGTCTGTCGGTTATTCGGAACATGCTTTAAGATGCGCTGAATATCGATAATAAAGCCCATATCCAGCATACGATCAGCTTCATCAAATACTAGAAACTGTAATTGCGACAAGCTCACGGCTTTCTTCTGCATTAAGTCTAATAAGCGCCCAGGTGTTGCAACCAAAACATCAACGCCATCCGCTAGCGCATCAACTTGTGGGTTAATACTGACACCGCCATAAGCAAGGGCGCTACTTAAGCCCGTATCATCGCCGTATTTCACAAAGCTCTTATAAACTTGCAGAGCCAACTCACGAGTAGGAGCTAGCACCAATGCGCGCAGCGGCTGCACTTCATCCGAGGCTAATGGATTCTGTTCACGAATCGACAATAACTGGTGCAAAATAGGCAAAGCAAACGCCGCCGTTTTACCGGTACCGGTTTGCGCCCCTGCCATCACATCTTTCCCTGCTAACAGAGCAGGAATTGCTGACATCTGAATCGGTGTCGCAGTTTCATAACCAGCAGCTGTCAGCCCTGATAACAAACGAGCATCTAAATTTAAAGAAGAGAAAGACATAATTGAACCTACTATTGAGACGTTAATCAAAGCGCCTCTTGAAACTTGGGAAGCGGATCACCCAGAGATACAGGATTATTCGCTAGAAACAAAACCAGCGCTTAATGAAGCGCTGGATAAATATAAAACAGAACGTTTAGCGCTTACTATTTTTTGTATAATTTTGAACGCCCTTCAGGACGACGACGAAAACGTTTATAGTTCCACTGATATTGCTCAGGGCAGTCATTAATACACTCTTCTATACTCAAATTTAAAGCCGTCGCCGCAGCAACCTCATCCGTATTTCGAATGCCTTCCTGAGCAGGTTTTAATACCACCGCAAAATTACCATCATCTAAACGCTTAGCGTAACAACACAACAAATAAGCCGACGTATTATTCGCCAACTCACCAATCAATTTACCGGTTAATGCTGATTGACCAAAAAAAGGCGCAAATACACCACTCTTTTTCCCAGGCTCTTGATCAGGCAGAACAGCCACAACACCCTTATCAGCCAATAGCGAGAATAAAGACTCTACACCACTGCGATCAGCGGGAACTAAACCAACATCCACACGCTTTCGAGTACTAAATATAAAGTTATCCAAAGCAGGGATTTTCGCAGGCTTATACATCACCGTCATAAACAAATACTGACGGAAGAAGTGATTTAAAACCTCCCAATTGCCTAGGTGTGGCGCGATTAATATAATGCCGTTTTTATCTTCAAGGGCTTTCTCAAGATGTTCTAAACCCTCAACCTGAGTGATCAATTTTTGTACTTTATCAATAGGCCACATCCAAGACACGCCCATTTCAGCGAACGTTTACCCAACGCAATCAAACTCTCTCGCGCTAACTGATCAACTTGGTCTTCACTGAGGTCTGGGTAACATAGGCGCAAATTAATCTTCGCGACTCGTGCATTATCGGTAAACCACATCAACTTACCCATGGCAGTGCCTAAAGCATGAGCCGCGGGTAATGGTAAAAATGAGACTAAACGAATGAGGCCAATGCCAAGATAAACAACGAGATTTTTCACAATGATTCCTAAGCGTTATTTTTATTACACAGTAAAGAGACTAATTATTGGCGATAGAATAGCATTTCATCGGCTAAATCTCGATAGCTAGCGCGATTCAATCATGGGCATTAATTAAGCGGAAAGGTGTACAGGCAAGGTAATAGTAAACATTGTCCCTATGCCGAGCTCACTAGAACAACTTACGTGTCCTTGTAAGGTTTCAGTCACTAGCTGCAGAATAATACTTGTGCCTAAACCACTGCCTCCCTGCCCCTCGCGTGTTGTGTAATACGCTTCAAAGACCTGCTTTAAACTTTCAGTCGTCATTCCTTTGCCATCATCACTGCAATTTATGTGAACGTTAGACCCATCTAATAGAGTACGAATTAAAATGTGCCCTTTTTGATCGTCATCATACGCATGAATAATGGCATTCATGATGATGTTCGTAATAACTTGTGAGAGGGCTCCGGGATAACTATCGATTAATACGTCATCACCTGCGACTTCAACAGTATGAAGTGTTTTACGAATTTCAGGGCTTAAACTGTTAATCACTCTTGATAGATAATCATGCAAAGTAAATGATCTCAGTTTCTCACTCGAAACATCCACCGCAACCATTTTAAAATTATTAACCATCTCTGTAGAACGGTGCATATTCGCCATAATGAGGTCTAAAGTACCATCGATATCATCGATAAAAGTGCTCATACCCTCAGAGGATAACGTTTTATTGCTAAATGACTTTTTGACCTGATTATTTTTTTCAATTAAATACGACGTAGCGGTGACACATAAACCCATAGGGGTATTCAATTCATGAGCAATACCTGCAACGGCTCGCCCCAATGAAGCCATTTTTTCACTGGCGAACAACTGAGATTGCAATTCAGCTGCCTGCTCAAGAGACTCTTTAATTTGTTCGCTTTTATCTATTAGTGAGAGTTTCATACGCTTGATGGCCAAATGCGTATTAACTCTCGCTAATACCTCATTAGAGCTGTAAGGCTTAGTAATAAAATCTACCCCACCAGCCTCGAAACCCAGCACGATATTATCACTATCGTTCAAGCCACTAATGAATATGATTGGGATATCTTCGGTCTTAGGACTGTCCTTTAATTGCCTACACAAATCAAAACCATCAATACCAGGCATATTGACGTCTAATAAAATAAGATCAGGTAAACTTGCAGTAATTAATTGCAGAGCGGTATCAGCATTATAAGCTTGGCGGGCTTGGTAACCATCTAACAACAATATATCGACTAATAGTAATAGGCTTGTCTTCACATCATCAACGACTAGAATATCAATTTGGCTTTTATCTTCATCAATCATATTTGAACGATACCGAGTGAATGAATCGCTCTCTACTGTAGCGATTAACTAAGTATAGGAAGATAAACAAGCTTGTCACCTAGGAAGGTCTAATAAAACAAACAATCATCAATATTCTTAGCGATATAATTCATCGCTCTAAGAGCTTGGTTTCTTTGTCTCTAATTCATCAATCATTTCATTGGCTAATGCTAACCAATCTTCGATTAGCGCCATAGCGACGACCCGAGTGCCTGCATCTTCAACTGAATTTAACTGACTACGCTTTATTAACCCCTCCACAACCGCCCTCACCTGAAGCGAATCAATATCAACAAGAAAGCAATCAGTAATAACACTTTCCACATCCCCCTCAAGCTTAGGCAAGGGTGATAAAGAGGTGATATTACGAATCAACAAAGCAAGAGATGGATTTGCATTTCTGAGCAGGTCGTACGTCAGCTTAAGGCTGCCACGACTGAATACGTAGGGATCGCTATGGTTCATAGAATACACTTAATAAGTTCGATCAAATTCAATCACTGTCTTATTAAGTGTAGATAAAGCTAGCGCTTGCGCTAGTTAACCTTTTTTAAACAAGGAATGCGCTTAATCAAGGTAATAAACTTAGTCTCCCGCGACCAAACTCGGGACTTGGTAACCATCAGTTAAGGTTTTCATAAATGCTACAATAGCATCTACCTCACTATCATTAAGCTTTAGATCGCCTAGCTCTTCACGATTAATGTTATCGCTCACTTCCGCCTTAGCCCAACGCTGCTGGGAAGCTGCTTTATTCGCTTCAACATCTCGCTGATTATAAAACTCCACCACTTCTTTTAAACTAGTAAAAGCACCATTGTGTAAATAAGGGCCGGTTTCAGCAATATTCCTAAGGCTTGGGACTTTAAACTTTCCTTTTTCTTCATGAGCATTATTGATATGTGGATTACTGGCCAAACCCAAATCGATATAGTCTTTTCCCTGGGTATTATACAAGGCATCCATCCCATAGAAGGCTAACTTTTTATTCGCAGGTTGGCCTAAATTATCGTAACTAAAGTCAGTAAATAATGGCCCAGCAGAGTGACTATCCTGCTGGCTAGGATGACACGCCGCGCAATTACCTTTATCTTCCGCTTCAAATAGTTCTAGCCCAATTTTTTCTTCCGCAGTTAGCTCTACTTTTCCTTGTAAATAGTAATCGTATTTAGAGTCAAAAGGTGCAAATTCAGGCCCCTGCTCATAAGCAACCAAAGCCGCAGTAATCGCGTTAAAAGCGGTCTCAATATCCTGCCAAATAGTAACCCCATAATATTGCTGAAATAGCTTGGCATAAGCCGATTGCTTAACCTTTTCGACAACACTACTCATAGTTGAATTACCCATTTCTAATGGGTTCAAAAAAGGACCTCCCGCTTGATCTTGCAGCGTTTTCGCTCGTCCATCATGAAAGAACCCCCCCATCCATAATTTCTCTTCGCCATTCCAGAACAGATCAGGATTAAATTTCACATAAGACAATGAAGGTGCATTACGATTACCAAAACGCTCTGGATTAGCACCTGGGCTAACTTCCTTCCCCGGATCAGCAAAGAAATTCTCAGATTGATGGCAGCTGGCGCAAGACTGGCCCACGGGAGAAGATAGGTTCATATCTTCAAACAACAGCTTGCCGAGCGCTTGCTGCAAAGCGCTGTTCTCTGCACTGGCAGAGCAAGAAAGTAATAGTACAAGTGAATAAACGGCCAAGCGAAAGTTCATGGATCAGGCTCAAACAATAGATTAAGGGCCAGTATATCCTGAGTTAAACAATTATTAAACTTAATGATAACCATTACCAATAATACTAATAACGATCAACCAAAATACCCTCCGGCAAATTGCTTGAATAGTTCGGCTGCCATACAACCTGATAATCAACACCACCCCAAACGATATCCGCTAAAACATCACAACTTAAACACATGCCCCACATGATTCGCCCTTGGTGAAAGTACAAGGCTGAAAACCCGGGTATATCGCTATCAACTAATAAGGTCTGCAATATACTTCCAGTCTCTTCATCCTGAATGATTAAAGCCTTGGCATATCCTCCAGTGTGTAATTTAGCGACAGCAATAGACCAAAGCTCATAACGACCATCTTGGTTAGCATCGATCGTCATGTGAAAATGCCCACCCGAATCAGCGACTTGCTGACATTGTTGGTCACTAAGAACTTTCCCTGAACAATCAATAACTTCGATAGCACTCAATTCTTCATGGAGCTCAGTTAGGCTCGTCCCAGACAACAAGGTGCGACTTGGCTCCAGTGAAAATTCAACCGTCCAGCTAGGGTCAAATAGTTCGGCTCGTGCGAAAGAAGCGCTGAATAGCAGGCTTATAAGCAAACATTTCAATGATAATTTGAATGGCATCATGTGAATCACCTTGAGTGCAATGAGTGGGTAGAACACCACTATCAACTAAGGATGTGAGTAATTTGTGAGTATATAAAAAGAATCACGCTATACTGAAGAGTATCTGCATCGATATCGCCGAGAGCTGATATCAATGGAACACTACAAAACGATTAGAAAAGAGTAAGCACTATTAACGTTAACGACCTACTTTGCTTTATTGTAATGACTTGCTTTGCGTCTATTGCTCTCGCAGAGAATGCCCCTACGATACAAATTCGTACCATATCCGTTGCGCCTTATGGCATAGAAGCTGAAAACAGGAATAGTGGTATTTACTATGATTTGGCTAATGCCCTAGCAGATCACCTTGTTTCTCGAAAGAACATAAAAGTGAGCCACAAAATTTATCCTTATGCGCGCATCATTCACGAGCTAAAAAATGGCAAAACCGACCTCAGCATTCTTTTTAAGTACGAAGAATTAGAACAGCATGTGCATTATATCGCTGCATTACCCGAGCTTAAAAATGTCGTTATGGGTTTAAATGGCCAAGCATTCAATTCAGTGGCGGATCTAGAGGGGAAAACCATTGCCTATTTACGAGGAGCCACCTTTAGCGAAGAGATTGATAACAACCCAAAGATAATAAAAATCACCACCAATAATTTTCGGCAAGGGATCGACATGCTAATGGCAGAAAGAGTTGATGCCATTATCGGCCCCATCGATCCCATTTTATCGGCAGCACAAAAACTTAAAATCGATAAAGATCTATTTGGCCCCGCGCTAATTGTTTCCACCAAAACCCCTTGGTTGCAAATATCAAATCTAAGTAAGCTTCGGTATTCCATAGATGACATCAAAAAATATTTCAATGAAATATTAGCAGCCGGAAAATTAAACTCATTGCGAGAAAAATATTTAACATATGAAGACAACTTCAATAAAACAAACTGAATCTAGCAATAAAATGTAGATTCAATCTTATTTTATTAATCCTATTGTTATATCAATAACTTAAAGACCTAGCTGCTTATGTAAACACGTCAATAATTGATCTGTTTGCTCCCAGCTTAAACACGGATCAGTAATCGACAATCCATATTCTAGCCCTGCGTTATTTGGCCCTTTCATCCCCTGATTACCCGCCTGAATGAAGCTCTCTAACATGATCCCAGTAATAGCCTTATTACCTGCTTCTCGTTGCTCAACAACCTGAGTCGCGATATCCATCTGACGCTCATGCTGTTTCTGTGCATTCGCATGACTGCAATCAACAATCACCTTGGCGTGAATATCATTCTTCACTTTCGCCTTATTCAGCTGCATTAACGTTTCTTCAATACTGTCAGCATCATAGTTCGTTAAGTTTCGGCCGCCGCGTAAAACAACATGAGTATCAGGATTTCCAGGCGTATCCAACATGGCAATATTGCCATCTACATCCATACCCAAGCAATGATGACTGCGGCTGGCTGAAACCATCGCATTGATCGCCGTATCCACCGAACCGTCGGTACCGTTTTTAATCCCTACGGGCATTGAAAGATGACTGATCATTTCACGATGAATTTGTGACTCCGCAGTACGCGCACCAATCGCAGTCCAACTGATTAAATCTTCCAAGTACATCATCGTCATTGGGTTCAACGCTTCAGTTGCTAATGGCAAGCCCATTTCCACCAGCTGCAATAACAACGTACGAGAAACGTTTAACCCTTTATTGATATCACCCGCACCATCATGCGTAGATTCACGGTCAGGATCATAAGCAAGACCTTTCCAGCCTGTGGTCGTACGAGGTTTTTCGACGTACGCACGCATCACAATCAACAAACGATCAGAGAGCTTTTCATTTAGCGCAACCAAACGACGACCATAATCCAACGCCGCTTCAGGATCATGCAAAGAACACGGCCCAGTAATCACCAACAAGCGATCATCTTCTCCCGCTAACAATTTACGAATCTGCTGACGCTGCTGATCAACCTGCAATTGCAGCTCATCTGATAGCGGCAAAGTCTGTTTAAGCTCGCGTGGGCTCGGCAAGGGCCTAATACCCACTAACGGTGTCTGCGCCGATACGGTCTGTTTTTCAATCGTACTGTTTGCGCTATGGGTTGTGGTCTTGCTGCTCATATTCAACTCCTAAAATTATTTTCCACATTCCCCAATGCGTCATCACTATGATGTAATTACTATAAATTAATGGCAAAAAAAAACCCCGACCAGCTAACAGCTAATCGGGGTTCATTAGCAGTCGGCTGATTAGCCGGACTGCTTATTGAATTCTATAAAACGAATATCAAGTGCAACCCGACTTGAAGCTAAAATAACTCCAGGAAAATTCGGTAAAGCACCAATACTGTTTAGACATGCACACAGAGTCACCACTGCAAGAAGCAGAGCGAGTAAGGTATGTCAGTTGCGTAACAGCATTTAAAATATTCATACATTCATCATAACCAAGTAATGTCAGATTGCAAAGGTTGTAATGTAACCGGCATACCTGCCTAAGTAGTCAGCTTTTAACCCTTCAACATTTCATCTATACTCAACCATACATTGCTACAACACACCTCAATCTCACATAAAATTCATCACTACAGCGCTAGAGAAACTCAATGACTTACCCACGCGACATGTTGGGCTACGGCCAACACAGCCTAGACCCTCAATGGCCTAACAACGCCAAAGTAGCCCTACAGTTTGTGATCAACTACGAAGAAGGCGGTGAGAACTGCATCCTTCATGGCGACAAGTCATCAGAAGCGTTCCTGTCAGAGATCGTCGGGGCGCCTGCGCTTGAAGGCGTGCGTAACATGAACATGGAGTCTATCTACGAATACGGCGCCCGCGCTGGCTTCTGGCGCCTACATCGCATGTTCACCGAACGTGATATGCCGGTAACCGTTTATGGCGTAGCGACTGCGTTACAGCGCAACCCAGAGATTGTAGCGGCAATGAACAAAGCCGATTGGGAAATCGCCTCCCATGGCCTCAAGTGGATCGATTATCAATATGTGGATAAAGAAGTTGAGCGTGAACACATGGCCGAAGCCATTCGCATTCATACCGAAGTCACAGGTAAACGACCACAAGGCTGGTATACCGGCCGCATGAGCCCCAATACTCGCGACCTAGTCGCTGAAGCCGGTGGTTTTGCTTACGATGCGGATTCGTACGCCGATGATCTACCCTACTGGAACTACGACTACGAACAGCCACATCTTGTTGTGCCTTATACGCTTGATAGCAACGACATGCGCTTTGCGACTAACCAAGGCTTTAACTGTGGCGACCAGTTCTTTAGCTACCTAAAAGATTCGTTTGATGTGTTATACGCAGAAGGTACAGGGACTGAAAAGAACCCTGCGGCGCCTAAAATGTTGAGCATTGGTTTGCACTGCCGCTTAGTTGGCCGTCCGGGTCGAGCGGCAGCATTAGCGCGCTTCTTAGACTATGTGCAAAGCCACGAGGATGTGTGGGTAACCCGTCGCATCGACATCGCCGATCACTGGCGTGCAACGCACCCGCCAAAAGACAAAGCTTAATATGCCGATCTCCATCAGGCCTCACACGTCGAGGCCTGACTTCACCTTCATCCTTCTGCTTCTTACTGCTTTAATATCAGAAAAACACAGTTAAATCTGAACAACTGCTACACTAATTTGAGAGGTATCCAATGAGATGTGGCGACTATTAATACTACTATTGTTTGTTTACAAACCTGCATTGGCACGCGAAGTCATAATTAGCCCTGAAGCTAGTACTGTAAAGATAACGACGCAAGCAGGAGTGGCAATCGACACATCATCGAATCTTGCTATCGAACAACTCCAACCAACCCAGTTTGAATACCATCATACGAATATTGACTTTGGTCGAACGGACAATACCGTTTGGATCAGACTTAACATAAAGAACCTGCTAGAAAATCCAAATCTTATTATTCATATTAATAACCCAACGCTAGATAAAATCTCACTCTTTCAGAGATCTCAAGGTGAATGGTTAGAAACCGAACTCGGCGACCTAAAAGAGTTTCACCAACGTATAATAAATCTGCCGACCTTCGCTATTCCAATTTTAATTGGACAAAATTCTTCTAAGATAGTCTATCTACGAATACAAAGCATCGATACATTAAGCATTCCGATTACAATTTTTAGTCAAAATGATTTTAGTAACTTCCTATATTCACACTATATATCTTTCGGTATGCTCTACGGCATCCCTACGGGCTTACTGCTCTATAACCTATTAATATTTATTTCAGTGAGAAAGCGTACTCTTCTTTTATATTGTTTAGTCATTATCTCCAACACATTCGTTTCATTAAGCTGGGACGGAATCACCTATTCATTTTTTCCAGAATCTTCATATTTTCAGCAGCGCAGTATTCCCTTAGCCATGTGCCTATCAATCATATGCCTCATTTTATTTGCTAAAAGCTTTCTACGAACAAAATTCAATACGCCTAAAATAAACACTTACTTAAACAGTATTGCCTTTATTGCCTTACTACTTTTATTACTCGTTTTTTCGCCCAATACGAATCTATTTTATGTCCCCATCGTTATTCTAGCAATATTAATGATACCGGGATTAGTCGCCGCAGGAATCGTACGAATATCTCAACAATACACCCCAGCAAAAATCTATTTACTTGCAACAGGAACATTTCTTTTAGCCGTTGCGTTATGCGCACTAAGTGTTTTAAACATACTGCCGTTCCAAGAAGAAATTACTTATATCTATAAAATAGGCGTTGTATCTGAACTAATTCTTTTATCTTTAGGTATTGCTGCAAAAATGAAAGCGTTAAAAATTTCAGAGCAAGCAGCAATAGAGGTTATCAGAACCATCGAGCAAGATAAGCTTAAAAATGAAAACATAGCATTATCAAAAGCAAATCATCTAAAGGACACATTCCTAAGCACCATCAGCCATGAACTTAGAACACCCATGAATGGCGTAAAAGGTGCTTTGCAATTATTAGATGGAGAAGATAATGAAGCTCAAAGAAAGCAGCTTATTCATACGATAAGCCATTCATCGGACACCATGATAAACCTCATCGAAAGATTACTCCTATTTACCGAACTAAAAGCGGGGCGAGTCAAAAACAACGCTTGCTCTTTTTCTATTCGAGAGTTAATTCAAGACGAAATTAAACATTGGCGCGAGCGGTGCAAAGAGAAAGAAATTTTACTCGCGTCTAATATAAGTATTGAAAAAGATATTCAAGCAGACCAACACAAAATAAAGCTGATCTTATCTGAAATAGTCGATAATGCGATAAAGTTTAGCAATAGTGGAGAAATCTTAATTTCTGTCGATATCACAAAGGCAGGATCGTTGAGCATTTCAGTACATGACCAAGGCATAGGAATTCCAGAAGCGCTCAGCACAGAACTTACAGACGACTTTCGTCAAGAAAACGAAGCCTTCAACCGAGAATATGAAGGCTTAGGCTTAGGACTATCAATCACATCCGAACTGGTCAAGTTAATAGGCGGACAACTACACATAAAAACTCAGCAAGGATTCTCTACATCCATTCTCATTGAAATACCTTTTAGCAGGGCTAAAGCATCAACACTAAATAGAGCTGATACAAAACCTTGCCATGTGTCTCACCCATTACATGTACTAATCATAGAAGACAATAAAACGAACCAGATGATATTAGAAAAAACACTTAATAAACTAGGACACAAGACGGCCATAGCTAAAGATGGTAATGAGGGATTTAACATGACTAAGAGCCTACCCTTTGATCTAATATTAATGGACTGCCAAATGCCGAAAATTGATGGATATGAATGTACACAGTTAATTAGGAATAATGATAACTTTAACAGTGATACTCTCATAATCGCTATCACAGCTAATGCGTCTGAAACTGATAAAGAGCATTGCCTAGAAGTAGGAATGAACGACTATAGAAAGAAGCCTATTAAATCCGATACAATTAAAGAAATTTTGAATAAGTACTTTATTATTGAAACTCGCCCTTAATACTACTAATACTCTCCGCTATTACTGCTTATGCTTGAACGCCCACAAGCGCCCGTCAATCGCTATCAAACCTAGCATAATAAAAAACATACCGATTACATGAACATATTCAAGCGTCTCTTCCAAAACAAAAATACCTAAGACTACTGCAGATACAGGGATCAAAAAAGTAACCAATAATAAGTTGGTTGCCCCTGCCGAAGCCAATATATGAAAATACAATGTATACGCAATCGCAGTCGACAAAATTGCTAGCCCTAATACGGCTATCCAAGCCAGCATTGAGACCGATGATAAAGCCATCGTTTGATCTGAAAGATACAGCAGTGGCATTAAGAATATTGAAGAGGCTGTAACCTGACCTGCTGCTGCAACCGTAGGATGCAAACTCATAGCTTTAAAACGACGTCCATAGACCCCTGCAAAGGCATACGATAAAGCAGCAGAAAGAACTGCGGCTTGAGCAATAATATTAGATCCTAAACCTTCCAGCGCAGAGGGCCCTATCATTATTACCGCCCCTAAGAAACCCATACCGACTCCGACGAGTTTAAGCTTGGAAGGCCTTTCATCTGTCAACAATAGCCCAGCAACCACCACAGTAAATAAGGGTGTTGTCGCATTCAATATCGAAGCAAGCCCCGAGGCAACATGTACTTGTCCCCAAACAATCAAGATGAATGGAATCACATTATTTAAAATGCCCATAACAGCAAACGCTTTCCACACCTCCATTTTTTTGGGTATAGCAATTCCCCTAATTAAAATAACCCCCCATAAAGCCAAAGAGGCCAAGCCCACTCTCAAAAAAACGATTACCAAAGGTGCTAGCTCAGAAATAACAACTTCAACAAAAAAGAAAGACCCACCCCACAATAGCGATAATAGAAGCAGCATTAGCCATTGTTTAGTATTCATCTGCTGACTGATAATTTTATTCATCCATATCCCTTATTTATTCATTTGTCTAAACGTCAGATTAATTCTCGGACAACTTACTTTTTTCGTTGTCGGAACGTTGTGTAACCAATGACTCTGGGTTTCACCCTTCATCTCGATTAAGTCCCCAGCATCCAATTCAAATACCAGCCGCTCTTTTGTCATTTTATGTTTCATTGCAAACTTGCGCTTTGCACCAAGACTCAAAGATACAATAGAACCACCTCTTTGCAGTTCCCGCTCATCATCGCTGTGCCAAGCCATGCCTTCTGCGCCTGTTGGATAAAGGTTTAACAAACAAGAGTTATACGTTTGTAGAGTCTTAGCTTCAACTATCTCTTTAAGGGCTAATAAATGAGGCGTCCACAACAACGCTGTGCGATGAATTTTTGAATATGTATATTGATAAGGCTTATCCGCATACCATGCGACCTTTCTTTTAGTCACAATATGCTTGCCAAAAATAATCGCTTCATCATTTTTCCAAGCGATTTCCTTTAATAACATTTCATAATGTTGGAAAGCATCTGGCTGACTGAATATCTTGCCCCAATAATGAACATCGCCATCGTAAGGTAATTGGTTTACTTTAGGGTCTATCAAGTTTTGAAACAGTGGCATAAGGTATTCCAAGCAGAAATTATTAGAGAAAACGTAGCTAATTACTCAGTAGCTTTAGCGGCTTCCCAAGCAATAATCGCTTTCTTACGAATAGGATTCCAGCGATAACCCCCCGTCTTACCCGACGACTGAATAATACGGTGGCAAGGAATGAGATAAGCAATTGGATTACTGCCAATAGCCGTTCCTACAGCTCTTGATGCCGTTGGTTGATCTATACACTTAGCAACTTCACCATACGTCACCAACCCACCTTGAGGTATACTTAATAATGCCTGCCAAACTTTCAATTGAAAATCAGTGCCTTTTAAATGCAACTTCATTTTATTCAAACGGTGCTCACTTAATGCTTCCCAATCATGCTGAAAAATGAACAAGCAATCTTGTTGGATTTTATTTACTTGCTGTTGATACGTGGCATTAGGAAACTGTTTTTTTAGTTGCTCTAAAGCGTCCGCATTATGACTACTTTCTACGAAGGCCAAATAGCAAATACCTTTATGAGTAGAAGCAATAATTACATGTCCGAAAGGAGTGTCAAAAAAACTATAACTAATGGCTAAACCTTCTCCGCCATTTTTATACTCCCCTGGGGTCATCCCTTCTATTTTCACAAATAAATCATGCAGCCGTCCAGTACCCGAAAGTCCTGAATTTTCGGCCACATTCAACAAACTGTTTTTATCAGTAGAGAGCTGGCTTTTAGCATAACTTACGGTTAGAAATTGTAGATATTTTTTCGGGCTAATACCGACCCATTCGTTGAATAAACGCTGAAAATGAAAAGGACTTATGTGCAGCTGTTCAGCAACCTGATCTAAGCTGGGCTGTTCTTTGAAGTGCTCATCTAAATACTCAATGGCTTTTGCTATTTTATCGAACTGCAGACTTGTATCGCTCATGGTACTGACTCAAACCGGTATAAAGCTCAGTTTATGCTTTGGTCTTATTTAAACAACCCGTTTCTTGCGCTTTTAAATAATCAACAACCTTCACTTGAAATGAAGCATCAGAATAGAATTGTTTTACCAAATTTAAAGAAGAGATTCCGGTACCCGTCGCGGTAACAAAAGCATAAACCTGCGACAACCATTCGAAGATATTCCACATTTTCATATTATTATTGTCTAACGCGAGCATCTCGTTCGCACACGTTTTGACATTACACTGTTCAAACCTCAGCATCAGATCGACTTAGACACCGTCCTCTGGGTTCATCGCCCTCATGCAGCACAACATCAGAATGCAAAAATTCAGCAGCCTCAGCGGAACCCTGCACTTTCGTCGCACTGCGTTCCAACATCTCAGCTTCAAACTCCGTTAGCACACTCTGCCTCACCCCCGCCTCACGCCACTGAGAGAACGATCCACAGTCTTTTGTAATTCCCCTAGCCAGCGCCAACGCATCCAATAACGCTTGATTCGCGCCCTGACCTTTAAACGGACTCATCGGATGAGCCGCATCGCCGATCAAGGTAACTCGATTACCTTGCTGCAATAACTCAGGCTCAAGAATCGCGCGATCATAGGCCGGATAACCCGATACCTGAGCGGCCGCCGTCGCGGCTAAAACTTGAGGAATAGGCTCGTGCCACTGACAACGTCGACACGCCTCATCCTTAAGCGCTTGAGCACCCTTCGCACTCAAGGCTTTCGCCTCTTCTTCAGGCATTGGAAAACTCAGCTGCCACATCACCGAGCCCGACGCATACGGCATCATGTACATGCGTTCATGGCCATTGGCGGTTTGAAATACCGTCGCACCATCCAACAAGGTGGCTGATAAAGGGCCCAATAAAGTCTGATCAATATCAGCCAAAGGACAAATCCCCAAAATCACAATACAGCCGAGGTAACGTAATGGCGAAGCTTCTTCACCCAACAACAATCTGCGCACCGTGCTTCGAATACCATCAGCGCCAACCACGATATCGGCACGAGCCTGCTTCAACTCGCCTTTCTCCTCTCCTTCCACCTGAAAGCTCAGCTCAACACCGTCACTTTTACTTTCGCACTCTTTAAAATCGACCAGCTGATGTCCCCATTGCACCGCATCATGCCCACCCAGCTGTTCAAGCAGCGCCAAACGCAATGACTGCCGCGCAATGTGTATATTCGTACGCTTAGGGGCTGTTTTAGTAGCTGCTGGCACCCACTTCCTTATTCCCCACTCTCCAATCTGCTTACCTTCAGTCGTATGCACAACATGCCGGGTAGAGACCAAACCATGCTCTAAAGAAAGAATCCCCAAGCCTTCAATCGCCCGACTCGCTTGCTGCAAAGTAAGACCATAACCCTGAGAACGAACATCAAAGCTGCTATCACGCTCATACAGAGTAAAAGGAATACCACGATGCAAACACGCGACCGCAAGCGCAACTCCACCGATGCCTCCGCCGATAATCGCAACGTGTGGATAGTCTGTTGGAGAAGGTGTTGGAGAAGGTGTTTGAGTAGCAGCACCCACCAAGCCAAGCCCTCTACAGTTCGCACAGGGTTCAAGATGTCCTTTAGGACGGACAGGTGCGACACCTTCGCCATTCGATTTTTCAAATTGCTCTAGCTCACGCAGATAGCGAAGCTTCACCTTTTTACGCAGGCCCTTACTTTTTTTACCACGGCCCTGGCATGCCAAACACATCGTCCAGCGATCATCTTCTTTCTTCAACGTTCTCACCCACCCAATATTTAACCAGCGATGCTAATTAACCCATGCTATAGTCAAAATTTGGACCTATAAATGGCAATTTCCGAGCACCCCTCAAAGCTGAGTTTACCGCAGACGAACCCCGGAGTCGCCACGGTGCTTGAATACTTGATCATTAAATTCCCCTACATCGATGCACAAGTTTGGCATCAACGAATGGCCGATGGCAAAGTCCACTGGCACGACGGCACACTCATTACAGCGCTATCACCCTTTAAACCACAGCAGCGGGTCTATTATTATCGTGAAGTTGAAAATGAGCCTGTCATCCCCTTTCAAGAAACCATACTCTTTCAAGACCCACATATTTTAGTTGCCTACAAACCTCACTTTCTACCAGTCACCCCCGGTGGCATTTATGTGAATGAATGTTTGCAAAATCGCTTACGAAAAAGCACAGGGTTAGAAGCCTTACAAACGGTTCATCGCCTAGACAGAGTAACCGCGGGCCTAGTCATGTTTTCGGTAAACCCCGATTCGCGCCACCACTATCATGATTTATTTAAAACACGACAAATACAAAAAACCTATCAAGCCATTGCTAACATCAATGAAGATGACAACCTAGTAGGAAAAGAGTGGCGCGTTAAAAATAGGATCACACAGTCTGACCCTAAATTTCTGATGCAAATAAGCGAAGGCGAAGCCAATAGCCACTCAATCATTCGATGTCTAGAGCAGACAAATAAAAAAGCATTATTTGAATTAAGTCCTATCACAGGCAAAACACATCAACTGCGCCTGCACATGAAAGCACTGGGATGGCCCATATTGAATGACAAATACTACCCCCAGCTACAATCGCAATCAGCTGATAACTACTCAGCACCCTTGCAGTTACTGGCGAAAGAACTGAAGTTTATAGACCCTGTGACACATCAGCCAAGGAGCTTCACTTACGATGGACACTTATCATTGGCATAAAGTCTCAAACCAACTGCACAGAGACGTCTATATTATTAAGAGTGCTGAAATAAAATGAGAACGAATGTAATGATTGGGTGCAAAAATCTTTTTAGCGGAGCCAAGCTTGCCATATTGCCTTTACTACTCATAGCCGAGCTTGTCTTGGCTGCGACACCCGAGAGGACCATTGTTCTTGGCGTGACTGCACCTGCCTTGAAAAGCCCACAAGTACAATTTGCCAAAAGAATCTTTAACGACATATTTGAAAACCTAAATTATGCATTGAAGATAGAAGTATTACCTTCTATTCGTCTAGCAAAACAAACCCAAACCGGTGCCATAGACGGTGAACTCATTCGCATGTCTAACTACGGAAGTACTCATCCGTACTTAACCAGAGTAGACGAACCCATTTTTGAATTTGTCGTCGCTATTTATAGTAATGACGCACAGTTGAACTTAACTAGTTGGCAGGATCTTAAAGGCTTAAAAGTTGGTTATAGGCGAGGCGTAAAAGTCGTTGAAAACGAGTTACTCAAGATTTTTAAAGAAAGTGACCTAGTCCAATTCACTGATGTTCCTTATGCGATAAAAAAGTTATCGACGAACAGAATAGACGCTTATGTTGGGGTTGAATCCCTCACCGATGAAATTTTAATGAGACAGCCTGAAGAAACAGTTTCTAATATATTCAAAGTATTAAAGCTAAAGAAAGAAAGTGCACACCTTTTTTTAGGAAAAAATGCCTCCTTTCTAGCCCCGAAGGTTTCTATAGCGCTTAAAGAAATGAAGCTTTCTGGTAGATATGACGAGATTAAAAAACAGGAAAAGACGCCGCAATAAAGTAGGCGTCTACTTTATTGGGTAAGCTCTCTCCCAGTCCCGAAGGGACGATCACGAATGCCTTGTATGGATAATAAACCCTGTTTTAGGGTAATGTGAGACCCAAGCTTTAGCAGCAACTAAAGCTTTCTTATACAGTAGCTCGCCGAATGCCTGGTTCCTCTATTGAGAGGCCGATAACAAGTAAGAGCGCTGTATAGGACTCCAAGCACTAAACTCGGATAGTCAACTGGGCCTCGAGCCCGAATAGCAAGGCAGAGTCAGCTTATTATGAATAGCATAAATAATCAAAATGAAATTAATGTCGGTGTTGATACAGGCAAAACTCAATTAGACATTTACATCAGGCCGTTAGACATTTACTTCACCGTTACTAACGATGAAAGCGGCATCAAACAAGCCATTAAAGAATTAAAAAAGTACACTATTACTCGAGTTGTCATTGAAGCAACCGGGCGTCTCGAGCAACCATTCATTATGGCATGCGCTGAAGCTAAAATTCCTTTTGTTGTATCCAACCCTGTTAACATAAAACGCTTTGCAGGTGCCATAGGCCAGAAGGCTAAAACTGACAAGCTTGATGCCAAACTTATTGCCCACTTTGGTGAGGTAATAAAACCATCGCTATCGACTTTAAAACCAGAGCAGATGCGATTAATGAGTGATTTATTGTCGCGAAGACGCCAGCTCATGAGCATGCAGACGATGGAAAAGAATAGATCTCAGATAATGCCTAAAACAGTTTCATCACTCATAAAACCAATATTGACGGCTCTAAAAAATCAGATTGAAAAAGTGGATAATAAACTTCAAAAATTCATTACTGAGTGTGACGAATATAAGATTAAAAATGACATTATTCAAAGCGTGCCAGGGGTTGGTAAGATTGTCGCCTTTAATTTGCTTAGTGATATGCCAGAACTCGGTTATGTTAATAACAAAGAAGCGGCCTCTTTGATCGGCGTAGCTCCATTTAATCGAGAAAGTGGTGCCTATCAAGGTAAACGAATAATTCGTGGTGGGCGATCTAAAATAAGAACAGCAATGTACATGGCTATGATGTCAGCCATCCAATGCAATCCGAAATTTAAAGAGATCTACCACCGAATGGTAGCGGCAGGAAAACCAAAGAAAGTAGCCATCATTGCGTGCATAAGAAAGCTTGTAGTCATTATCAATTCGATGGTGCGAGATGGTGTCATGTGGGATTCTAAAATGATTTAAATTTAAGAATTGACACCATAGTCACTTGTTATGATTGTAATTTTAGCCACTTGTATCCACTTGCTTTATTGTCGAAGGACTGAATGTTTTGTGATTTTTGAGCTGGAACTCTTGAAATAAACACGTTTAATAATGCGGCTGAATCAATAACCACAGCTTTTGCTACTAAATTTTTATCTTCTAGCCAAATATTGAATTTATTATTTTCCTCAAGTGCGTCTGGTGTTGCTCCTTCGGCATCTAAAAAATCAATCAACATTTTAAATTTTATTAATTGTAAGCTTTCAATAATGGAAGTCAGTTTCTTATGGTATGAAATGATACCTTCTAAATTAAAACTACCATCAATTTTAACAGAAATAACATTATCACATAATGAAATGGTGCTAATTCCATGCTCTAAATTCATTGCAACCTCCAAAATCATAACGCCTGCATTTGCGGCGGTTTTGTAGCGAGGCACGAGCGGAAAAACCGTCCAAGCCACGCAGTGGCTGATGCAACATGCACTTGTTACATGTTGATGAGCGATGAGTCATGCCATACATCCTCATAATCATCAGCGATTAAAAATCTATACCCTGGGGGCAATGCTAAATACTGCTCTATTTCAGGTAAGTATTCTTTTATATGGCTCACGTGTAGCGGATTAAAAAAGTCAGGGTCTTGACTCAGTTCTTCACCGCACCAAATATACCAACCACATGTTCCATTTTCTGCTTTATGACGCAGACCATTTATTGGAAGTTTACCTAGCGTCTCTATAGCAAGGCCAAGCTTCTCTACTTCAGAGCAAGGTATAAAGTCGGCTTTGAATTTTTCGCATACTTCCTTTTGACTAGCCACGATATTCCTTAAGACATGTAACGCTGAGTTATACGAACGCAGTTCGCATAACACCTTATATCAGGAAAAGGCGAATGAGGTGAAAAATTCTTTAAAATCATACGACTATCCCTGTTAATATTTTGAACAACAGTATATTTATCGTTCGCTTTTGTCAATTTGATATCAAGTAACTCATAGGTTCGCTTAACAAAGCCTACCAATATATTCTTATTTTCATTTTATATATCAGTGACTTACAGAGGGACCATAAAAGTGTTATACGAACTTCTTCTTGGTCTTTCATTCCTCAACAAGATTAATTCTTGATTTCACCCAACGATAAAAGCCTTTTTCGGGTAGGTGCTTCCATCTTTTCAATGGCATAGCGCAGGGTCGATCTAGGGATCTTTGTGGTGCTGTCTTTTGCTAAGAATTTTTCAAGATAGGTTATGACGTCGGCTTCATGTTCAGCAGCAGTTACTTTCAATAGCCAGCCAATGCTCTTTTGCACGAACTCGTCGCTATCATTCATTAATAGGTCGCAGTTTTGAAAGACGAGTTCTTTGTTTAAGTAGTAGGTTGTTTTGCCGATCTTTCGTTTTATGAATTTCACCCATACGACGTTGCTCGCCCGTCGACACCAAGACACTTTGGAATGCGCCCAGTGTTGAGTCGTATCTATTAGATGTGGTCTGGCCATTAAGAATTGGTAGATGGTTTTTATGCACAGGTCATCGACCAATGCCCAGTTATCGGCGTAGTGTTCTAGCCAGTATTCAAAGCGCTGGAATAAGCCATCTTCATAATGATGTTTTACGAACTTGTTTAATAAGGCAAAGGCGATGAGTTTCTCTTCATTGAATTCTGCATTTACCAGAAGGTATTCAGTTAATGCTAACGTCTCTTTAGCAGACAGCTGTGGATGTTCTGTCTGAAAGGTTTTTACGATGTGTTTAATATCAGCCGCATTGGCACCACAGCAATGAATGCCATTAGGAAAATAACGACGACTTGATTCTGCTTTTTCAGCACTACTGATATCAGCAAGATCGCGTTTAATACGCGTAAAATAACATGCATGTTGATTCATACTTTGACCTTAACTCAGTATTTCTGGGTTTTGTAATTGTTATCGCTTAATCCAACGATAACAACATCAAAACCCCAATCGCCAAGGCAATTACAAAGAAAATAGAGCCTAGCTT
>Ga0105348_1000618_pt1 | contig 26425 bp, 19 predicted proteins | sample EN8Hudsemesocosm_2_FD_83504 | JGI IMG/M metagenome (GOLD analysis project Ga0105348, IMG submission 83504) | Methane-oxidizing microbial communities from mesocosms in the Hudson Canyon - EN8C Hudson Canyon | ecosystem: Environmental > Aquatic > Marine > Cold seeps | place: Hudson Canyon... | reverse complement strand
CATCATTGGCTATTACAGCCAGGTTAGACCTCACAGCCATAACAGTGGTTTAACACCCAATGAGTCAGAGAAAAGATACTGGCTTGAATATAAAACCGTGGCCAGTTTTACTTGACCACTACAGGATAAGTAATGAGAACAACATCTTCTTGGTGGTTGCTGAACATGGCCGAATATCTTCGCCGCTTAAAGCTCCCTGTTAAAAGCTTATTTGATGAAGCGGGAATTTCTTTTCAGTCGCTCATGTATTTCAATACACGATACCCACAGGATGGGGTGACCAAACTCTGGGAGCTAGTCGAACAACGTACTAAAAACGAAGAGATTGGCTTTTTGATCGGCAAACAAATTAATGTTGCTGGCTTTCCTGTACTTGGTTTTTCACTTATTTCCGCTGTTGACTTACGGGATGGATTTGATCGTTTCTTACGTTACCAGCGCGTCATTGGAGAAAGCGCCAATATTAACCTGACAGTCAAGGGAGAAGAGGCTCACCTTTCCTTCAACTTTTTTGGAGATGACGAGCCTATTAGTAAACATACAAACGACATGGCTATCGCTGCAACCGTTTCGATGATTCGACTACTTGCTGGCGATGATTGGCAACCCAAGGAAGTGCATTTTGCTCGGTCCAAACCCAAAAAAGAGGATGATTTTGTCGAGTTCTTTAAGTGCCCTATTTCTTTCGAGCGCAATCTGAATAGTATTGTAATCGCAGCAACGGACTTTGCACCGGGCCAGAATAAAGAAAGTCACTTTGATACAGTTTTACTCGCTGCGGAATCAAAAGATAGTCAACAGCCAGTATCTGATTTAGTGACGATGTATCTTCAACAACATATTCAAAACCATACTCTAAATCGCAACCAGGTTGCCGAAGCACTGAATATGAGCCCAAGGTCATTACAGCGAAAGTTAACAACAGAAGGTACGTCCTATCAGACCTTAATTGACCAAGTTAGAGAGGAGAAATCTCGGGAGTACTTATCGGTTCAAAATTTATCCATCACCGAAATTGCTTTCTTATGCGGCTTTTCAGACCCAACTACCTTTAACCGTGCGTTTAAACGCTGGCTGGGGGTTTCGCCAGGAGAATACCGGCAGCGATTAGAGAACGAAAAAAATTAAGTTGATCGCACTCTATTATGAGTAGTCTATGGAACAGTAGTCATACCATTATCAAGAAGAGTTTGTACTGAAACGTTCGACTTCATATGGTCAAAATAGAACTTAATCAAATTGAGTCAAAAGCCTCGCACTTAATGCGGGGCTTTTTAGCTTCTGGCCTCTATTCAATTTAACATCATCAACCACTATATTCTTAGCTGCTGACTCTAAAGCAAGCCATAAACTATCCTGTTTCTGGTTTTCTTAGCTCCCGCTCACCTTTTTGAGGATATGAATGATTCTTCTTATATTCCAAATATTCCTTAATGTACGTCCCGTAAAACCGGTCCACATAGTGCAAAGCGCCGGCATAATTCCCTTTAAACCGCGCATGGTGAAAGTCATGGTAAACAGGGCCATCATAGAGCGGTAGAAAACGTAGCGGATTCCAGGGAAAATCATAACCGGCATGGCCATCTGCGGCTTCAATATTTCGAATGATAATCCACGCATATAATACGTATAGGTGACAGCCTAATAAGATAGGACCAAGCATTGCTAATGAACCAATCAGCACAAATTCCACCCAATGAAAGTAGTTGCCATCCAAGGCACAAGTATTTTTAATACGATGATGTACCGAATGAATATGGCGTAACACCCACTTATTTTCATGCATATATCGATGCATCCAATAAAACAGAAAATCATCAATAATCAGAAAGAAAACAATCTGAAAGACCCAAACATACCACGAAGGAATAGGCCCTGTATGAATGTTGCTCAAACTCAATATCGGCCACACGAGGACTAACACTAAAAACATCATGAGCGAATTTAAAGTTATACGTGCGACATTAGGCCAAAAATACTTTGCTACCTGAAAAGGTTTACTTTGTATTTTATAGGGCTTAGCCCACTTGGGATCGATCCAGGCCAATAATGTCCATGGCAATGCGATCACCAAAAATGAACCTACACTTAGTGCTAATGTTGCAAGCGGAAACTTTAAAAACATCGGGTCTTGATACAGCGCTAGCCATGCTTGAAAAAACTCAGTCACATTAACCTCTTATTTTGCCTTTATATAAATTCATCATACTAGGCTTATGTTGTTTAATATTTTATGGTGTATGCTCAAACGATAAAACAAATATTACATTTTGGCTTGTGAAACTATGACAGCATCTTGTTCATCAACGACAACCGCTCCCTTTCTTGGCAGTGTCGCGCTTCCCTATTGGCAAACACTGGTTCGAGTGGCTGAGCAGGTCGGCGTTAATCCAGAAAATTTTGTAGCTTCAACAGACAACCCTCATAGTCAAAAAAGTTTATCCTCAATTCCGGTTGAGCACTATATAGCCTTATTCGAAGCAGGCCTTAATCACTGCTCAGATTTTGGATTAACAACCGGTAAATCAATTACGCCAGGAACCTATCCTGTGCTAGGCATGACACTCCTAAGCTGTCAAAACTTGCTTGAAGTATTGGAACAAGTCGTTCGATACGAAAGCTTAAATCATGATTTAGGAAAGTCTCAACTGAAGATTAACCAGTACGAGAGTGTCTACAGTTGGTCGCCCAATAAGTTGCTTTTCCCAAATGAGAACAGCAACTTTTGTTTTCATCTAATCGTGAGCGTTTTCGCAGGTATTCACACCTTTTCTCCATGGCTAATTAACCGTACTATTCCCTTTAAACAAATTAATTTCACAGGTCCTGAACCACCGAACGCGGATATCTATAAAGATTTTTTTGAAACTGACATACGCTATGGTCAGGAGAGGAATTCGATTATTGTTGAAAGTAGCATTTTGGATTGGCCAGTGCTAAATGGTGATACAAGCTCATTCGATGCCTTAACTTCGTATGCGGAAACGCTATTAAATTCCCGAATTCAAAAACATGACATCATTTCGAAAGTGAAGTCTATTTTACCAGAATCTCTACGCCGCCAATCATTCCGTATTGATGATATTGCAAGTCAACTCAATATCAGTCCACGAACTTTACAAAGAAAGCTAAAAGAATCAGGGTATGGCTATCAGACTTTATTGGACGATGTAAGACGAGAATTCGCCGAACACTACTTAGTCGCATCAGAACTATCAATGAATGAAATTGCATTCTTGATCGGTTATCAAGAACAAAGCTCTTTTAACCATGCTTTCAAATGCTGGAACGGCATTTCTCCAACCTCGTACCGAGAACAGAAATGAGCTAACTCATGAATATCAAACTTAATCAAAAGCTGACTAGCCCTTTTTGCTTTCGATAAAACCCAGGTGAACATCCTTTACAGCGTTTAAAGCTATGACTGAAATTAGTGACATCACTATAACCAAGTCGTTCAGCAATCTCATCAAGCTGTATTGGTTGTGCCAATAATTCTTCTGCTAAGCCCGTACGCACATTATCTCTCAACTGTCGCCAAGTAGTGCCTTCTTCTTTTAATTGCCGATGAAGTGTGCGAGTTGTCCTTGCCAACACATTTGCGATGCTTTCCATTGAGGTATCTAAACCATCTCTTAACAGAATCTCCCTGACTTGTTGGGACAAACCTTGCCATGCTTGCTTTTTTTGCAGCAGTTCAAGACATTGGGCTTCGCATAAACGAGCGGTTAAGTCATTCGCTTTGGGCAAAGGTAAGTCCAGCAAATTGGATGCACCTATGTAAGCATTACGAGAAGCACCAAATACAATATTCCCTCCTACGCTAATTTCCAATGCGGTAGGAGCTACTTCTGGTTTATACATAGGTTCATCTATACATAGCTCTAGCGTGAAAGGCACTTGATCCAGAGCGAACAACTCTTTGTAGATAATACTGACGGCCCAAATGTCCCTGATCATCACCAACACGCCTAATTCATCTTGTATTTCGGTATGAAATGTCAGGAAAAATTGGTCATCTTGCTCATTTAGGCGAATATCTGAAAAGGCGTAGGTTAATGCCAAATAGCGCATTCCAAGTACGGAGGCTTTCCGCAGCGTTTCACTGGAAAGTAATGCATAACCCACAATCCCATAGCTCGTTAATTGATAACGCAATCCTAACTCTACCCCTAGCCAGAATGGGTCACCAAAGTAGTCCAACAAGTTCTGAAGTACATGAAGCTCCTGTTCGTCGTCAATCAGGCTTTCACTATCACTCAATTGGATTGCTTCGATTCTTGTTCCACGCAATAAACTTTCACTATCCATCCCTTTTTCAAGAGCAAAGCTGTGGATGATGCGAATGCTATTGATATCTCTTTTTGCCATGTCTCGACTCTGTGTCTTATAACAATGTCTTAAAATCACAAGTATAGGTCTCATTTTCCCATGGTTCAACTATCCTCTACTTACTAGAATGAGTTAACTTGAATACAAATGAGGCCAAATTATGTCACCCACTCCACGTTCACCTTCCGTTGTCATTATAGGCGCAGGTATGACCGGCATACTCATGGTTATCAAACTTCGTAAGGCAGGCATCACCAATATCACGGTGCTTGAAAAGAAAGACAAAATTGGGGGGACCTGGCGAGAAAATACTTACCCTGGCGTAGCATGTGATGTGCCCGCTCACATGTATACCTACTCATTTGAACCAAACCCAAACTGGAGCAATTTCTTTGCGCGAGGTGGCGAAATACAACAGTACTTCGAACATGTTGTTGAAAAGTATGATGTCAGTCGTAGCATCAGATTCAACGAGACCGTAACAGATGCGCGCTATAAAGATGGTCAGTGGATTATAGAAACAGAGAAAAACGCGACCTACACTGCCGACTTTATTGTTTGCGCCACAGGTATTCTGCATCACCCTGCATTTCCTGATATTGAGGGACTGAATGAGTTTAAAGGTGAGATGTTCCACACAGCTCAATGGAATCATAACGTGGCAGTTAATAGTGACAAGCGTGTCGGTGTTATCGGAACCGGTTCAACTGCCGCACAAGCAATTCCTGAACTGATAAACTCGGGCGCTGATGTAAGTATATTTCAACGCACACCTCAATGGTTGATGCCCCTAAGTGATTTCACAGTGTCTGAGAAGGTGAAACAACGGCTTAATAAATACCCGTGGTCAGTAAAGTTAATGCGTAAACTTTCTGTTTTCATGATGGAGCATTTTTTCACCAAAGCAGTCACAGGGCATTTCTTTCAGAAGAAACTGCTTGAATTTCTATGTAAAACGAATTTACGCTTCAGTATTAAAGAACGTTCACTGCGCGAAAAATTAAGGCCGAATTATCAGGTGGGCTGCAAGCGCGTCATTATAAATAAAACCTTTTACAAGGCGATCCAGAAGCCAAATGCTAATCTGGTCACAGACGCTATAGAACGCATCACCGATAAGGGCATTATTACTAAAGATGGTAAGTTGCATAAACTCGACGTACTGGTTCTCTCAACAGGTTTTCACCCCTTTAATTTTATGCGACCGATGAACTTAATTGGACGAGAAGAGCTACATATAGAAGATGCGTGGTCAGACAAGATCAAAGCATATCGTTCTATGCTACTCCCAAACTATCCGAACTTTTTTTTAATGCTTGGCCCTAATACACCGATTGGTAATTTTTCTGTGATTGCGATGAGTGAAGTTCAGGGCGACTACATCATCAAAATGATAAACAAGTGGCGCAGTGGCGAGTTCGACGAAGTGGAGCCAAAACCGGCTGCAATCAAAACCTTTAATGACTATATTAAAAAAGGTTTAAAAGGGACGTCTTGGGTAGGTGGTTGCCAAAGCTGGTATCTCGATAAAGATGGCGATCCAGTGTTATGGCCCTATACTTGGGGCCGCTGGGTGAATGAAATGGCAGAGCCCAATATGGATGATCTAGTGACAACCAAGCTCGATGCTGAGGAGAAGAAAGACGAAGCGGCGTAACATTTGTAGTGCTGGATATTTTCTTTTTAACTTCGCGATGTTGACTAAATATAGATATATCATAATCTTAATAAGGTCTAGTCAATCCGATACTAAAGCCCATTATTATTAAACATAAAGTTGCACGAGCTTAGCAATTATCCCAAATACCTCTTCAGTATTTTTTGCGAAATGTTACTACAGATCGTTACTTTCAGTTTCAGTTTCAATTTCAATTTCAATTTCAAATAGCTGGTACTACTTGCACTCACCATCACGAACAAAGTTAAACACTTAGAAATATCCATAGAACTCATAATTATGGGCCTCCTAATTGCAACCTAGGTACAGTCACCAATTATTTCGAAGGCTTGGTATTGTAATTACTCAGCCTTTTAAATTTATCTGAAATTCACCATTAACCAAAACGAAACCAAAGTGAATTACCCTCACTTCATTTAGACTAAAATATCATTAGAATCAAATGAAATTAGGTTGTATTTTGATCAATCTAAACAATACTTGTAGATACTGGTTAGCGAAGTGCCGCTCCCAGAAATATGAAAGACTTTCATGGATATTACTCGCACTTATTACCGGGTTCGCTCCCTTTGCGAATCCGGTTTTTTTATGCCCTAAATTAATATACAAATTCTGCTACACTAAAGTTATTCCTCTAGATAATCAGTTAATTGATAAGCATCAAACTCATGAAATACACTCAAACTTGCCTTTCTTTTCCATGTATTTCCCGCACTACAAAAAGAGGAAGTTCATAGAATGGAGATTAGCTTCCTTACTATCAGCCATAGTGTTGGTGCAACAGCTTATATACTACTTTCTATCTACATCGCTAATCGTCATTTACGAAGAAATGCTGATCGAACACTTTTTATTGCATCACTGGCCTCCGCCATCTGGCTTTCTGTGCTCGTGCTGCAAGGCTTTGACGTCAACGTTCCGTTTTATATTCGCTACACATTAGAGCTTATTAGAAATACAGCATGGTTTGGCGTTTTGTACTCATTACTTGGAATACAATTCACTCCAACTCGATCTCTGGGTAAAAATCGTTTTTATATCACTGTCTGTATTTTAATTTTATTGGCTTTAATGCTCACAGTAACGATTTATCAAGGTATTACCAACCATCAGTTAATTTCAGGATATACCACACTCATTCTTCAAGTCAGCATATCGGTAGTAGGTTTATTGCTATTAGAACAAGTTTGGCAAAATGCGAGTACTTATAGTCGCTCAGGCATTAAATATCTTACCATCGCCATGGCCTCTTTCTTTTCCTATGATTTTTTTATGTATTCAGACGCTCTACTCTTTCAGGAAATGTCGACTGCACTTTGGGATACACGCGGAGCAGTCAATGCACTCGCAGCTCCATTCATTGCGCTAACAATGGTAAATAGTAATAAACAGCCCATAGGAATGCACGTATCCAGGCAAATGATTTTTCACTCAACAACTCTTATTGTTGCTGGGGTTTATTTATTAATCATCTCTGCTGGCGGTTATTACATTAGTATTTTTGGTGGGTCATGGGGAGAAGCGTTACGAGTATTATTTATTTTTGTAGGTATTTTAGTTTTGGTTGTTCTCGTTAGTTCTCCGGTTATTCGAGCTAGAATCATGGTTTTTATCAGTAAAAACTTTTTCGACTATAAATATGATTATCGAGATGAGTGGATCAAAAGTACCGACGCACTAACTAACACACATAACAAAAATAATAATATTGAAAAGAGTGAACTTCCCTCACAAATAATACAAATTCTAGGTGATTTAGTTGGTAGTCGATCCGGCGCTATTTGGGGACAAGACGAAGATGGTCAGTTCGTTCTCCGTGGTAAGTTATCACTTGATGACCAAAAATTTGATGCAATCGAACCTAGCTCTGATCTTATTACTTATTTTAAACAAAATGAGTGGGTCATCAATCTCGATGAGTACATGCTTGACCCTACAAAGTACGACTTGATTGAAATTCCTGATGATATGCTCAAGCAAGAACAGCCTTGGCTGATAATTCCTTTGGGAATGAGTGATAATTTAATAGGATTAGTGCTTTTATGTGAACCAATTGCTTCCCTTGATTTAAACTGGGAAAACTATGATTTACTACGAATAGTATCTCAGCAAGCTTGTAGTTATCTTGAGCAATCAGACTCCCAAGAACGTTTAGGTGCCGCAAGACAATTTGAAGCCGTTAATAAAACTTCAGCATTTTTAGTTCACGATATCAAAACAATCATTGCTCAGCTCTCGTTATTAGTCAAAAATGCTGAACGACATAAAACCAACCCTGAGTTTATAGACGATATGGTTCGGACAACCAGCCATACTGTTGAAAAAATGGAACATCTACTTCAGCAAATTCATAACCCTTCCCAAGAGGATACATCTGAGACCGTTGAGCTAGGAGTTGTCTTACTGGAAGTCTACAAAGCCCATAAAAACGCTTCTCCAACGCCCTCACTTGAATATCCTGAAGAGATAGCATTAATCCAAGCTGATAAAGATCAATTAAAATCAGTAATCGGACATATTGTGCAAAATGCGCTTGATGCAACACCAAAAGAAGGCGATATTTCAATTACCACCAAACAAGCTTCCGGATTTGTATTTATTTTTATACAAGATAGTGGCTGTGGTATGAGCGAAGACTTTATCAATAACTTGTTATTTAAACCTTTTGAAAGTACGAAAGGCTTAACAGGAATGGGAATTGGCGTTTATCAGAGCCGTGAATATTTACGAAAGATTGGCGGCTCTATTAGTGTTACAAGCCAGCTAGGAATAGGTACTTGTTTTACGCTTAAAGTCCCGACAATTGGAAAGTAATATTGATAATCTTATTCTACACATCGAACGAAAGGATATAAAAACTCTGTGAAAAAGAAACTACTCATCGTTGAAGACGACCCAGGGCTACAAAGCCAAATGCGTTGGTGTTTTGAAGACATGGAAGTATTCGTTGCTTCTGATCGTGAATCAGCTTTATCACAGTTACGACGCATCGAACCTCAGGTTGTGACCCTTGATTTAGGTTTACCACCCGACCCAGGTGGAGCTACTGAGGGGTTTAAGACTTTAGAAGAAATTCTAAAACTAGCCCCCAATACCAAAATAATCGTTGTAACAGGTCGAGAAGAAAAACAAAATGCTGTGATGGCAATAGGCTTAGGCGCTAGCGACTTTTTTCAGAAGCCACTTGATGCAGACATTCTTTCCTTTGTAGTAAATCGCGCATTCAAACTCTTCGAGCTAGAAAAAGAAAATCAAGAGTTAAGCACTGGAAGCTCTTCATCTTCAATAAAAGGGGTTATAGCTAGTAGCCCTAAGATGCTCGATATCTGTCGTATGATAGAGAAAATCGCACCAGCAGACGTTACAACATTACTTTTAGGTGAAACAGGTACAGGTAAAGAAGTTTTAGCGAAAGCGATTCACCACCTAAGCCCTAGAACTGACGAATCCTTTTCAGCTATTAATTGCGGCGCAATTCCAGAAAACCTACTAGAAAGTGAATTATTTGGTTATGAGAAAGGTGCCTTTACAGGCGCAACCCAAATGAAAAAAGGTAAAATTGAGCTTGCCAATGGCGGTACACTTTTTTTGGATGAAATTGGTGATATGCCAATGCCGTTACAAGTCAAACTTCTCCGTTTTTTACAAGAACGGGTAATTGAACGAATTGGCAGCGTGAAAGTAATCCCTGTCGATGTTCGTGTAATATGCGCCACTCACCAAAACCTACAGACACACATTGAGCAAGGTTTATTTCGAGAAGACCTTTACTATAGAGTAAGTGAGATAACTTTGAATATTCCACCACTCCGCGAACGAGAAGGTGACTCAATCATCATTGCACAAGCATTACTTAAAAATATTTCTCTTCAAATGAAGCGGCCAAACCTCTCTTTTAGTGAAGATGCAATGCGAGCAATCAAAAGTTACCATTGGCCAGGTAATGTTCGAGAGGTCATCAATAAGGTTAAACGCGCCATCATTATGGCTGACGATAAAAAAGTTACAGCAACAGACCTTGAATTAAGCGATACAACAACTCTTTCGGAGGAAGCATTGAATTTAAGAAAAATACGCGATGCTGCCGAAAGAATGGCGATAACACAGGCTCTTCTAGCCGCTCAAAACAATATGGCTAAAGCAGCAAGGCTACTCGGTATTACACGCCCCACTCTATATAATTTAACAGAGAAACTTGGAATTAATACCAGCGAATTAGAATAAGAGAGATCAGGAGTGCTATAGCCATCTAAGCACTCCTGTTTTTAGTTTATACCAACATTTATAAAAAATGCTTGCTCACCAATCGAACCAAAAGCTCTGACTGATGAGCACTAAAAGCCCAAGGACAGCATATACACTTTAGCATCACATGCACCAGTAAAGCAGGTAACTAATATTCAGAACACTTACATCATTTTAGCATCAGTTAAATGCTCAGTAATTTCCTTATTATTTGGGGCAAGTTCATTTGCTTTTTCAAGATAAACCAGACCTTCTTTCACCTTGCCATTTTTAACCAACACCCAACCATAACTATCTAAAATAGCTGCACTGTCAGGCGACAACTCAGAAGCTCTCTTCAGTAATTCAAGTGCACGGTGATCACCTTTCTCAAAGTAGATCCAACCCAAGTTATTCAACGCAATGGCATTATTAGGAGCTATATCTAAAAGTTTCTCATAGCCTTCAACTGCCTTAATTCGTTGCCCTCTTTGCTGATAGTTAATTGACTGATGAAGAATAGCTTCAGTGCTTTTAGGGTATTTCGAAACCCAACTAGTTAAATGTTTATTTTTAGCAGAAGTGTCATTCATCAAACTTAGAACTTTGAACAGTTTACTCGCAGAAGCTCCAGACGGGTTATTTACCCATGACTTAGAAAAGAAGCCTTTGGCTTTTTCCAAATCTTTATTTGCGAATGCAACATCTCCCTTTAAAAGAAATACAACAGGGTGACCAGGATTCTGATTTTCAACCTGTTTAAGAATTTTAGATGCTTCATTCAGTTTCCCAGCTTTCAACTCAAGGTCAACTAAAAATGAAAGTACTCTTAAGTTATCCGGATCTGAAACCAGAATGGGTGCAATAAATTTTCTAGCGCTTTCGATGTCACTCTTTTCCATTGCATTAACCGCTTCCATAAAATTAATAGCATTTTCAAATTTATTGACGGCAGTACTTTCAGGATTTAATTTAATAATTTTTTCTAAATATTTATTTGCTGATTTAATATCCTGACGGATAATTGACGATTGAACCAATACAAAGTAAGGCACAATTTGAGCATTTCTTTTTGCAAGAGATTCTAATTTTTCATAAGCAACAACTTTATCCTCCTTCAAAAGATATACTGATAATAAACCTTTATAACCAGGTTCACTCTCAGGAAACATATGGACTATTCTATTAAATGTCTTTTCTGCTTCTGTAATCTTCTTCAAAGAAATTTCAGCTTTTCCTTTTGCAAAAAGAGCTGCGAGGTAATCTGCCCCACCTTCTTTCTTTTTATCTGTAGCTCGAGTAAATAATTTTAAGGCCTCTGGCAGGTTATTTCGACTAACCTCAAAATAACCACTAACTAAGTTAACTGAATAACTATCAGGACTTTTACTTAGAATACTTTTAACAAAATCTGCCGCTTTATCTACCCCATTCAATCGTAACTGGTAACTCACAGCTCCTTTTAACACCTGAAGGTCATTAGGAGATATTCTTAAGGCTTCTTGAAGGTGCTCCCACTCTTTCTCGGCATCAGTATTCGGGCCATTTCGATAGAAACCAGCTAAAGCTAAACGTACCCGAACATTATGTGGTTCAATCTCAATCGCTCTTAATAAAGCTTTCTCGCCTTTTGAGAATTGTTTATCAGAAATAGCGGCTAAACCAAACAAAGCGAGTGTTTCTGGAACTTTTGATCGCTCAATACCCGGCTCTAATATTTCTAGAACTTTTTTAGGGTCATTAAGTTTTAAATTTACAGCGGCATAGATATGCTTAGTAATAGGATTTACTACTTCTGGATCAACACTCTCAGAAAGAAATTTTGAGGCAAGCTCATTATCTCCACGCAAATAACTAATAACACCTAATAATTGAGTGGCTTTTTTATAGTTAGGGTATTTTTCTAAAACAGTTTGAAGCAATTCTTTAGCGACATCCATATCACCTGCCTGAAATTTTTCGACAGCTTCTTGATATTTTTCCTGAATTTCACTCGCACCAGGAAATGCTTCAGCTAATATCTTAGTATATATATACGCTTCATTTGAGCGGCCCTGACGAGTTAAGACATATGACAACCGCTCTAAAACTACTGCTTTTTCAGGTTCAATAACATCTGTATTTGGAAGTGATGATAGCAACTCACTCAACGTAGATTCTGCCGCTTCAAGTTCATTCGAAGTAATCTGAATCCCAGCAGTTAAAATTTTAGCTTTAACATTCGCCTTACTCTTGACTTGAACTTTACTTAATAACTCAAGCGCAGCTTTTATGCCTTTATTTCGTACTAATACCGACGCTTTGCCTAACAATGCATCATCGTCTGCTTCATTTTCAACGAGCAACCGATCATATAACTTACTGGCATTATTTAACTCGCCTAATCCTAATTGAATCTTCGCTTCAAGCAGCTTTACTTCACGTGAATCAGGAGAAAGGTAATCTTTCAGTGTTGCTTCAGCAGATAAGTATTTATTTAAGCCAACAAAACTTTCAACCAGTTCAAGATAATACATCTCAGTTTTCTGACCATCCGCGTCCTCTAATAAACTCAAAGCTGTTGAGTAATGACCAAGTTTATTTAACATATTTGAATATTGAACAATAGCAGCCACATCGCCACCTGACTTTTTTACTGCGTTTTTGTATTCAATGGTGGCAGCCTTATATTGCCCTTGTTCTTGATAGACTCTGGCTCTATCAAGGTGCATGGCATTGGTTTGTTCATTTTTCGACTCGCCACAAGCAGACAATACTACGACAACCAAGATACCGAGTAAGCGAAGCCCCATTTTATTTAAACCCATTTAATTCTACCCTGTTGATTTTCAAACAAATTAACTCTTTTCGTGACAAATTAGCCACCCATACAACAATATTCTTATCTTATTAAATGTAACCAAGATAAATAGACAAAGCAATGTCAAGATTTAACAGATTTCTTTATTTTCCTTAATCCATTTTCAATTTTGAATTTTAATCGATTTCGCTGTAATGATATTTGAAACAACTCCCCCTGAAGCGTCCCTAGACTTGCTTTATAACGGTCATCCCCACCCATAAAATCATAGTACTTAAAGCCATTATCTGCATAGTTTTGTATACATAAAGCATGGCCAGACAACCCTGGTTTTAGTTTCGAGTCTAGTTCTGAGCATAACCCACTCAAATAAAAATAGACTGTGCCACGATATAGAAAATTATAAAAATAACCCAGCACATGAGCACCACTTACAACTTTAATAATATCTATTTGCTGTTTCCCCCAAGCTATTTTTATCAACGCTTGATGAAACTTAACGAAACCTGGGTTTGCAAACCCACTCTCACCCAGATTCTCTCCCCAACGCGCAAGATGAAAAGGGGCGATTTCATCTAAATAGGCAAGCGCATCATTCAGGTTTTGAGCAGGTAATAATTGAATACTACCAGTCGCTGCCTCATACAGTTTTAATGATCGTCTAATTTGATATCTTGAATTTCTAGACAATGTTGCTAAGTAGTCAGACTGACTGCAGGCAATTTTTTGGAGATTTACCCCGTAAATAGATGACTGCCAAAGATTATTTCGACGTAATCCTTGTGCACTCTCAAATAAAGCAGCCTCTTCCTTGGTAATCGCCCCAATTACGAGTTCATCCCAATCAGAGAAAGAAGATTGCAAGTAAGACATTGAAGCTGAGATAGCGCCGGCTCTATGCTCATCGCCTACCAACAAACCATTGTATTCTGTCCATATTTGGTCACATAACGAGCTACCTTTTTGATGAAAATGAATCCGGGATGATGGTAAGCAATTCCATTTCACAAATCGACTTCGTGTTAATAACGCAAGCGCAACAACACTATCTCGATTACACACTTTTAGCACATAACAGTCTGGATTAAACGTAGTAACCCATGTCCAAATCCAAGCCCATGAAAGAAAAAAAGAACAATTAGATCTACATTCTAAATCTAACCATTCTTTTTCTAATTCAGCTAAGTTTTCTAAGGACGCAATGCTGACAGAGTAGGTATCGATTACGACAATTTTCCTTAATTACGACCAATAGATAAATAGTCCAAACCATAACTTCTAACAATTTCCGGATCATACAAATTACGCCCATCAATAATAACCGGCGTTAGTAATTTGTTTTTGATCGCTGCGTAATCAATCGCCCTAAATGCTTTCCACTCAGTACAAATAACCAGTGCATCGGAATTATCAAGAGCAGCATCTTTAGAGTCCACTAAAGTCAGGTCATCACGGTCACCATATATTCTATGGCACTCTTCTTTGGCCTCTGGGTCAAATGCTTTAACTATACCGCCCGCAGCCCAAATAGACTCCATCAAGACACGCGAAGGCGCTTCACGCATATCATCAGTATCAGGTTTAAATGCCAAGCCCCATACAGCAATGGTTTTACCTTTAATAGCACCTTCAAAATACGTATTAAGTTTTTCGAAAAGGCACTGTTTCTGACGATTATTTACATTTTCAACAGCTTGCACTAACTCCGCTTCATAACCAACGCTGGCAGCAATCTGAGTTAATGCCTGAACATCTTTCGGGAAACAGGAGCCACCGTAGCCAGCACCAGGGTAAATAAACTGGTAACCAATTCGAGGGTCAGAACCAATGCCAAGTCGTACAGATTCAATATCAGCACCTAACAACTCAGCTAAACGCGACATTTCATTCATAAAACTGATTTTAGTGGCAAGCATGGCATTCGCAGCATATTTTGTAAGCTCAGCCGAACGTACATCCATAAACATTACTTTGTCATGGTTACGGTTGAACGGCGCATAAAGCTCACGCATCGGCCCTTTGCTTTCTTCTTGAGAGATGCCTACTACAATACGATCTGGTTTCATAAAATCACCGACTGCAGCACCTTCTTTCAAAAACTCAGGATTTGAAACCACATCAAAGCTTAAATCCAAACCTCGACCATCCAAAACTTCCTTCATTTTCGCAGTGACTTTATCTGCAGTACCAACAGGCACGGTTGATTTATCAATTACGATTTTTTCATCAGTCATGTAACTCGCAATGGTTTCTGCTACTTTTAAAACATATTGCAAGTCAGCTGAGCCATCTTCATCTGGAGGGGTTCCTACCGCAATAAACTGAATCTGCGCATATTGAATGGCCTCTTCAGCATTAGTCGTAAAGCGCAAATTACCGGCTTTAAAGTTACTTGAAACAATCGATTCAAGACCCGGCTCATAAATTGGAATTTCGCCCTGATTTAGCTTGGCTACTTTTGCATCATCCACATCAACACAGATTACATCATGGCCAACATCCGCTAAGCATGCGCCGGTCACCAAACCTACGTAACCTGTACCAAAAATTGAAACTTTCATATTACTCCTTTGTTTCTATCTTAAATGAGTATTGCAAACGGCAAGCTCATTACTTTAATTTAAACTATTCTCATCCTAACAAATAGGATATTACAACTATTTATGAAAAACCTATGGTAAATACTTAACAACTGGAGGGCCTATCAATTGACTCAACCATACAGGTAGTCGCTGCCATACACTTATTAACAATTTATACTTTGGGTTATTCGGATTTAACTCTGGTAATGTCTCGCCATCAGGTATCCAATAATACCAGTATAGCTGCTGCGGCTTTGCACCCCATTGTTTTTTAAAACGATAAGTACTGGCATCTTTCGAGGAACGTCCAAAATCGAAAAACTGACACCCTTTTTGAATTGCTTTTTTCAAAACTTCCCAATACATAAACATATTAGTATTCATTCCATTAGAAGATTGAAGCGTAGATGCCCAGGGAATTTCCATCATGTCTTGGTGTGTCATCAAGAAACAACAAGCAACGGGTTTACTTTTAAAATATACAACACAAATATCAAATTGCTTATGTAACCGTGATTTCATCAACGCTGAAAAGAAACGCTTTGAATAAACAGGCGTCCCTAAATCACGCATATTAGTAGAGAATACGGTATAAAAATCATTTATAAGCTCCGCTTTCCCAAACTTCGTTTCCAGTTCATAACGCTGTGCTTTTTTAATTTGTGCACGTACTTTAGTACCAATATCTGACCAGAGCTGCTCACTTGAATCTGGCAAAGTCCTCACCATAGAAACTTTATTTTCTTTGCATGGAGCATTACCCTGTAGTTTCTTCTTCTCATGCATGGCACGCAATTCTATATGCTGTATATTTTCTTGCTTAGCATAATCGATTAATGATCCATAAAGTTCATTCTCAACTGCCTCATTGTCAGTTAAAGCTGCGCCATAAGTGAAAAAAGGTAAAGATACGATGAAGTGTCCAAACAAGCGGCTATTCATTTCAATGGCAGGTAAGACACCACAAATTTTATTATTTGTATCAAAAGCAGCCAGATAAATTGTCTTATGCCCAAATGAGTCTTGAACAATACGCTTGAACTCCCAGAAATGATAAATTGAGGCATTGTATTTATGAGCCACATAATAATCCCATTTCACAGAATGAGCATCATCATCCAAGCGTTTCACTGTAACTTTTTTTGTCTCTTCACCAGAGTAGTTAATATCAAATAGTTTGGGCGTTAATTTTAAAACTAACGGCTCTGAAGGAGTAGAGTTAATCTTTTCTTTAGTCGACAGTAACTGAGCCTTAACATCTTCTTTCGCAGCTCTTATCTTTACAGAAACTTCCTTCATTTGAACCAACAAATCTTCAATCGATTGACCGGTACGCTTCGCTTCACCAATCTGACGAGATAAAGCCCCTTTTCTATCTAATAAGACATCCAACACTATTATCAAATACTCCGTTTTTAATAAATGCTACAACTTACACGTAATAATGGTCACATAGGTAGCGGTATATTTTCTCAGCAGAATCTTTAACCGATAAAACACCTGCATCGATGACTATTTCAGGATCCGAGGGGGTCTCATATGTAGAGTCAATACCAGTAAAATTTCTTATCTCGCCGGACCGAGCTTTTTTATACAGGCCTTTTGGATCACGTTGCTCACAAACATCCAAAGACGTACTTATATGTACCTCAATAAACTCACCAACGGGGAATAAGGTTCTCACCATTTGACGATCAGAACGAAAAGGAGAAATAAAAGCGGACAAAACAATTAAACCCGCATCAACAAACAGCTTACCGACTTCACCAATTCTACGGATATTTTCAATCCGATCGGTATCTGAAAAACCTAAATCTCTATTCAAACCATGGCGAACATTGTCACCATCAAGTAAGTAAGTATGCTTGTCATTTTCATGCAAAAGGCAGTCGAGTGCATTTGCCACTGTAGATTTACCCGCACCGCTCAAACCTGTAAACCAAATCATGCAAGGTTTTTGTGATTTTTGATTTGCTCTTTTATCTCTCTGTACCAAGTGATCGTGCCACCGAACGTTCTGACTTGTGTCAACCATATTCATCTCCAATTAAATATTATAACTAAATCAAATCAGCTATATTAATAGCTGTATCGATGCTAACATTTTCCAAACTTTCACTCACTGTACAAAATGGAAAATCATCAATCAAACGCTCTAATCGTGGTAAACACCGCTTGATATTAGTATAATGCCGGAAATTTGAAAACCACCCAGCACCGTCAATTCTAGGTTGATCCTTATCTATTTCCCAAGGGTGCAAATAAAATACCTGAGGTCTGGATTGGTTTAAACTCGCCTGATTAAATAAATATTTTGAAACAATGTAAGGGTACTGTCTAAAATACCCACCACCAGCAGCTGGGATTGAAAGCCCTAAAACCTTGGCTGTTGTCAAAGGATATTCAGTTAAACAAGCACCACTACTGGTCTTAATCCGGTAAGGTTTTTGAGGGCTATTGGGCATACCATAATTATCATGCCTTATAGGAAATATACTTGAATCCCAAGTAAACCCTAGCTCAGCCAGAATATCTAAAGCCCACAGAGATTTCGCTGTAATTGAATAACTTGCTGCACGATAACCATCCACAGACTGCTGCGCCAAGTCTTCTAAGATCACTTTACTTTTATAGGATTCTTCTTTAAAAACCTCATGCGTTTGTGTGTAAATTAACTGATGGCTATAACCATGCGATGCAACTTCATGACCTTGTTCAACAATAGATTTAACAATATGAGGATAACGCTCCGCCACCCAGCCTAAAACAAAAAACGTAGCATGAATGTTTTTACGATTAAATAACTCAAGCAATATATCTGTATTACGCTTTACCCTTGAGGGGTAATCTGACCATTTCTCTGTATCAACCACCTTAGAAAAGGCTGCAACATGATAATAGTCTTCAACATCTACCGTCATGGCATGCTTGATTATTGGCTTATCCAACACACTCCTCCTTGGAGTATTAATTCGGCATATATCTCTGAAATTCTAACAACACACATTAAAATCATATGCCTCTATAATTTAGATGGTATTCTATACAAATCTAGCCGTAAGAAAAATTTAAACTCTTGTAAATTACGAAAATAAAGGCACATGATACAAAATGAAACAACTTGCTAAAAAATTGATCGATTTATTTGCTCTACTATGCATTTTCCCATTAGTTATTTTGAACAAACTATCTAACTTCATTTTTTCTAGCGACAGTTTTTTTACCTCTTGTTCACAAATATTAAGCTTAATACCCGGAAAATCAGGTAACTTCCTTCGCAAAAACTTTTACCGCACAGCAATAACGCAGTGTAGCCAAAATTGCCTTATCAGTTTTGGCACGCTATTTTCACAAAGTGATACCGAAGTTCAAGACGGCGTATATATTGGCCCTCAATGTAATATTGGCAAATGTCGTATCGAAAAAAATTGTTTGTTAGGCAGCGGTGTGCATATTCTTAGCGGTAAAGGACAACACAGTTTCGATGACCTAGACACCCCTATCCAAGAACAAGGAGGTGAATTTAAAAAAATAAGCATAGGTGAAGATACGTGGATCGGTAACGGCACAATCATTATGGCCAATATTGGTAAAAAATGTATTATTGGAGCAGGTTCCGTCGTGATAAAAGACATACCGGATTATGCTATAGTGGGAGGCAATCCTGCAAAAGTCATAAAAAGCAGACTAAAAAGTTAAGCCTCAAAGCTAAACCCAAAACAATTTAAAAAGGTATAGCCTTAAATATAAGCGATCTATGCTTTACAGCTGTAGCGACTAATAGCTCACGTACTTTTTGCTCACTATTACTAGTATAAGCTGACGAAACAGCGACTAGAGCACCAGCACCTTGCCCTCCTAACAACACATCAAGCGTCTGATAGAGCTTTGCTTTAATTCGACTACGCTCAACTTTATCTGGTAATTGGTACCAATAAAGCACCATACGCTGCTCACCCAAAGTAGAGACTATTTTCAATAACTGCGCCTCAGCTTTTGCTTTATCAAAGTCAACAATTTGAACACTAGAACTCAGCATCGACCATGATTCTTTATCATATAAAGCATTAATAGAGGACACTAGCTCAGCACCTTCTCTATTTTCAGCATACCAAGCCAATATTAGATCAAGACCACCTTGAGAGACTTCTTGATTACCTAATACACCTTGATATAAGTCTGTTTCCTCACGAAAGATAGGAGACCACTGATTCCCAGAAGATGTTCGTTCCTGCGAGAACACCTGAATAACCTCTCTATCAATTAAGCTAGATATTTTCTCGCCATCCAATGAAACGCTTTGCTGCCAAAAAATTGAAATACTTAGCAAAACAAACAAAATCAAGCTGGCAACTTTAGGTATCTCATGCTCTATACCCGCCGATGAAACTGAATCACCAGAAACAGTTTCAGAGTTCTTTTCTCTAAACGTTTCACCTAATAAAACTAGTAAAAACAAGACAATACAAAAGAACACCCAACCGTAAATAATATGATCGGCACCTGATGCATACTTCATATCTGAAAAATAACCAATCACAACAATACCAAATACACGCACAGCATTAGCAACAATAGGTACCGTGAGTGCCAACAACATAAAAATAGCTTTACGGGAGAATGATCTGTAAGTTACATGACTATAAACCGCACCAAAAACAATAGACCCTATAAAAAAACGAATACCAGAACAAGCCTCCGCAACCACGAATTTACCTTGAGGAATCTCAATATATAAACCTGTGGTAAAACTAGGGATAGTCGTCCATCCAAGTATAGCGACAGCCATATCAGCGGTTACTCGCTGCAAATAAGGCACAAGCTCTTCACCGATAGGGATTGAAAATAAGATAAAACAAAGAGGGAACCAAATCACCTTGGCGATAACATTACCAACACAAAACCAAACTGATAATGGTAAAACAATAAATGCCGAAATATGGCTAAAAACTTGAATCCCTCCCACATCACCCACAAGCCCAAACACCAAGAAAGGTATCAACAAACTCAGCACCCAATAATTAGGACTAACCTCTAAGTTTTTAAGCTTCGAACGATCCTTCCATATAAAATACAACGCACCCGGTATAATAAAAAAACCGTGGGAAAAAATTTCAGATATATACCAAATCCTAGCAGCAGACACCAAAGCATCTTGAAACAAGATAAGCCACGCCACAATAGCTAAGCCTAGAAACATAAACTTCTGCGATATTTCAGTATGGGAATATTTTGATTTCAAAGTATGCATACACAAATAATTCAAAAATACTAAAAAAAGAGACTCCTAAGAGCCTCTCAAACAAACACATCAAATTAAGACTCTGGATGTTTAACTAAATAAGACCCAATCGCTAAGTAATCCAAACGGCCATCTAAGAAGGCACGTACAGCATCTTCTGGTGAACAAACAATAGGCTCTTCATGCATATTAAAGCTAGTATTAATTAAGCATGGTACCCCACTTAATTTTTCATACTCTTTAATGATATCATAATAACCTTGGTTCTCTTCACGCCTTACTAATTGAGGCCTTGCAGTACCATCAACATGTACTGCTGCAGGGCACTCCTCCTTCATCTCATCGGTACAGTCGAATGTAATCGTCATAAATTCCGCTGCATGCTCTGCACCAGCTATATTTAGATAAAAACGCTCCCGAGCCTCATACAGAGTCACTGGTGCAAACGGCATAAATTCAGTCCGCCCAAGACGTTTATTTAACCACTGATTAACTTCAGGTTCACGAGCGTGATATAAAATGGAACGATTACCCAATGAACGCGGACCGTACTCCATACGCCCGTTAAATCTGGCAACCACCTTGCCAGCATGAATCACTTTTGCCACTTCCTCAGCGTAGTTTTCTGGCTGCTCAAAGGATAAGCCGGCTTTATCCAGCTCCTTCGCAATTTCTTCATCTGAAAAGTCAGGCCCAAAGTAAGCATTCGAAATAGTTTCTTTTGTGCCACCCGGCCAAGAGTGGTAAAGCGCAGAACCTGAACCACACCCGCCATCTCCCATATTGGGGTAAACATAAATTTGATTCACACCCTCAACTTCGAAAATCCGCTGATTTAACTTCACATTTGCAGTAACACCACCAGATAATACAATAGTATCAATACCCGTCTTATCCACCCAGTACTTCACAAAATTTGCCGCAACGACTTCGAGTACTCGCTGATATGCAGCGGCAACATCAATTTTAGGAAACTTTGATGCAAGATAACGCGAGAAATAAACACTATTCGCGCCCGCAATTTTAAAGTCACCATCTTTTTGTTCAATTCGACTAAGCAATACATCGCTCAGAATATCAGGGTCACCATAAGAAGCCAAACCGACAATTTTGCCTTCATGACGACTTGGCTGAAAGCCTAAACTAGAAGTCACATGTTCATATAAACTTCCCAATGAGTTCGGGAATTTCACACCATGTAAACGTTTTATTTTCCCATTGACACCTTCACTGACCGAACCAGCCAAACCAGACCCATAACCATCCAAAGTAATACAAAGCGCTCTCTCAAATCCACTAGTCAGAAAAGCATTTGCGGCATGCGACAAATGATGGTCCATACGTTTCACCTGACCTTTATAGCCTACTTTTTTTAGACCTTTCTCTAAATCTTTTTCCCATCTTTTGAATGATAGCTCGGCTTCAGCAGCCCATTGCTTTGAGCCTTTAGTAGAAGCCATGTTTGACAATACAGAATCTGCACCTGACATCCTATAAAAGGTATTGTGCAAAATACCTTTTTCCATCATCTCATTAGGATTGTCTAAGCCATGAATACTCTCTGCTCGCTCCGGGACCTTTTTTAAAGCATTTTTGATCAATGGCTTCAAATCTGCAGAATCAAAGGAAGATAAGAATTCTTTTTCATCCTGCAAATTCTGATCAATTAATTTCTTTTCATTCTCACTTGTCAAAAACGGGTAACTTACCAAGTCAATATCATCAAAGGTCAAACCTGTATATTCAAGAGCTTGCTTGATAGCTAACTCAGGGAAACCGTCTTGCTGTTTTTTCCTGGTAAAACGCTCTTCACCTGCTGCATAAAGTATTTTTCCATCTTCAACGATAGAAACAGTCGCATCCTTATCGAGCGGTGATATACCTAGAACCTTCATTTAAGCCCCCTTAATTGACTTCTTAACTTGGTTGGCGTAGTCGCCTCACCATCTAATTGATTAAAGAAAAAATCGAAATAAGTACGAAATGTACCTAAAAACTGTTCCAATTGCTGTTCATTTTGTACGTATGATGTATGACCTGGCACTACAGTTGGACTATGAAAACTCCACGTGAAAGTTCGAACGCCTCGGCTATATAAAAAAAGCGTCAGTTTAATATGATCTTCAGAGGTGAATCCTTCCGGCGAAAGCATTAAGCGATCAACTAGTGATAATCGAGAAAAGATACCAGGCAACTTAAACTGTTTAAACTTCATACCAAAATTATAGATAGGCTTGGCAAAAGCGCCAGCCCAACCAACAAAGGCTCCAGAGATCGGAATTTCTAGAAGAGAGTTATTTTCTCCAAACCAAAAAGGTTCAGCATGACAGCCACTAAAATCTGGCCCTTTCTGATCAGAATAATCAACCGGAGGACACAAAGACAAATCTGTTTGATAACCTAAGTCACTAAGGATTTTTGCCGTATTGGGCCCTACACCATAACGGCCAGCTTTATAGGAAGTTGGCCGACAACCAAAAACCAACTCAATTTGGTCCGTTAATACTTGTAACTTTTCTCTTTCTAAATCAGCATCCAAATTACCAGGAAAGGTATTTTCTGGAAGCATTTCTTCATCCAAAGGAGGGCTAACCCACGGATGTAAATGAGCCCCTATTTCACAACGACCATCATTGAATATCTTTTTCAACGCACGACTGCCATGATCCTGAGAAACAACTGGGTAATCAACTACATAACAAGGTGTAATATTATACTCATCAAAAATATCCTGAGCACGGTATATGTAATCCATCGCAGTGACACCGGTTTTATTCCTATCAGCCGGTGCATTCCAGTCAAACTCTTCTTCAGTATCAATAACAACCACTAGCTGCGGCCGCTGATCACTCGATATATTAATTGGTGCATTAAAACCTAACACGCTTTGTCACCCCACTTCCTTTTGACCCGCTGAATTTTAGACTAAATACACTATTAATCACGCTTATCTATTTGAAAACATGAAAGACAACATACATTTAGAAAATTCAACTATTTACATAAATCGGCGAGAGACTATACTAGAGAGGACATAAAAAATCTGCCATTTATTGCAGATTTCAATCAATCTTTTACCTTATTTAATGATTTGGCTACCAATCTTTTCAGATTGGAAGCCAAACGGACTTTCTAGCAGATTAAACTTCATGACCCACAGTATTCTTGTCGTCACCCTTATTTCGATTTTCGTCCCTATTTATGTCTATATTGGTTATCCAGTTCTATTATTTATATTGACTAAGTTTTTTAAGCATAAGACCGTAGGGCAGGCTGACATCACCCCCAAAGTAGCCATGTTTGTATCTTGCTATAACGAAGAAGCAGTTATTGAAAGAAAAATCCTCGACTGCTTGGCATTAGACTATCCAAAAGAAAACATAGAATTTATTTTCATCTCAGATGGATCTGAAGACAGAACTGACGAAATTATCAGACAATACCAAGACAGGGGCATCAAGTTAGTTCGCCAGGAAGGCAGGCTTGGAAAGACGAGCGGCTTAAATCTTGGAATGAAAGAAACTAATGCCGAGATTATTGTATTTTCAGACGCCAATGCCATGTACGACCCACAAGCCGTCAAAAATTTGGTTAGAAACTTTAATGATGAATCAGTAGGTTATGTTGTCGGAGCTGCCCTTTACACTGACGGAAATGATAATGCTGCAGCCAGCAGTGAAAACGCATACTGGGTATATGAAATGGCTATAAAGAAGATGGAAACCAAACTCCACTCGGTAGTGGGGGGGGATGGTGCCATCTATGCAATTAGGCGCCAGCTTTACATCACGCTTGAGCGGGAAGATATAAATGACTTCGTAAACCCACTTCAAATAATAGACCAAGGCTACCGAGGTATTTTCGAACCAGAAGCAAAATGTTTTGAAGAAACTGCCGGAGACTTTGAAAAAGAAGGGAATCGTAAAGAACGCATCGTCAATAGAAGTTTTAGAGGATTAATGAAAGTAAAATCTGTCATGAACCCTTTCAAAACAGGTATTTTCAGCCTGGAAGTCATTTCTCACAAATTACTTCGCTGGCTAATTCCTGCCTTCTTTATGCTTGCAGCACTTGGCAGCATCATTCTTTCATTACTTAACATCTATGCGTTTCACTATATATCTATATTGGGCATTGCTTTTTTGTGGCTAGCGCTCTATGGACAATTACGGACCCAAAAACAAGACGAAAACATCCACCCGATTTTTTATTATCCTTATTATCTGATGCTCGTTAATATCCGCTCCTTATTCGGCGTAATTGCAGCCTTACGTGGCAACATACAAATTACCTGGAGCACACCACGAATCAAACAAGGAAAAACTCAAGAGAGCCAAAAATCTAAAGTTATCAGACGATCATTTCTGCTAATAAGCACCATTATATTCATGAACGCTATTAGTCAGCTATAGAAGCCCGACTTAAACTAGGTCAAAACGGAATCGTCATGCAAAAAATTAACATCCTACAATTCATCTGCCCAACTGGCTTCTATGGAGCTGAACGCTGGGTGTTAGCTATAGCTAATAACCTGGACCCTAAACTTGCACGTTGCGACCTAGCAGTAACAGAAGAGTCTGAAAAACAAAATCTAGAAATTGTTGATCAATATCCAGATATTGAAGGCAGGGCCTTCAAGATTCCTATGCGGAGCCGCTTTGACTTAGCAGGTATTCAGAAGCTTTGCGACCTAATTCGCGAACGAAGTATTGATATTATTCATACACATGGATACAAATCAGATATTCTCGGGCTTATCGCAGCAAAACGCTGTGGCATTAAATGTGTGAGCACCCCTCATGGTTTTGGTGAGCCAAGCTCATGGAAGCTCAAACAATTTATTCGCATTGGTCAGTATTGTTTACGTTATTGCGATAAAGTAGCGCCACTTTCGCAACAACTTTATGATGAGTGCGTGAAAATTGGAGTCCCACCAAAGAAGCTACAATATATACAAAATGGTGTAGATCTTAAAGAAGTCGAAGAATTCCGACTAACAAAATCTAACATCAATAAAGAAGTTGATGACAAACGCATTATCGGTTTTATAGGGCAGATGATTCCCAGAAAAAAAATTGACCATATTATAGAGGTATTCGACCGTCTGTGCAGCAAACACCCAAACCTACGACTTCAGCTCCTCGGAGATGGAGAATCCCGGGCAAACCTTGAACAACAAGCAAGCAAACTCGCTAGCGAAAATAAGATTGAGTTTTTAGGTTTTAGAAATGATCGCCTTGAAAAACTCAAAAATTTTGATCTATTTGTTATGTCATCTTCAGATGAAGGTATCCCCAGATGCTTAATGGAAGCAATGGCAATGGAAACCCCCGTTTCAGCCTATAATATTCCAGGCATTGATCAGTTACTAACACACAATGAAACAGCTTTACTGGCCTCTTATGCCGACAAAGACGCCTTACTAGAACACTGGGAGCAGATGCTATTTGACCAAATCAAAGCCAAAAAACTAGCACAACAAGGCCGAAAATTTGTTCTTGAGCACTTTTCTGCTGAAAGAATGTCCCGCGAGTACATGGATATATTCAATCAACTTCTTAACAAAT
>Ga0105348_1000614_pt1 | contig 26550 bp, 25 predicted proteins | sample EN8Hudsemesocosm_2_FD_83504 | JGI IMG/M metagenome (GOLD analysis project Ga0105348, IMG submission 83504) | Methane-oxidizing microbial communities from mesocosms in the Hudson Canyon - EN8C Hudson Canyon | ecosystem: Environmental > Aquatic > Marine > Cold seeps | place: Hudson Canyon... | reverse complement strand
CTCTACGGTATTCGTATTAAAGTAGTTTGTTTCGGTGTCATAATCTGTCGGCGTCGCGATTACAACGAAGTCAGCCCCCATATAGGCTTCTTCTTTGTTTAACGTTGCCTTGAAATTAAGCGCCTTGTTTTGTAAAAAGTCTTCAATTTCAACATCCGCGATTGGAGATTTTTTATCATTCAATAAAGCAACTTTTTTTTCGTCAATATCTAAAGCAATAACTTCATTATGCTGCGCTAATAACATAGCGTTTGAAAGGCCTACGTAACCGGTTCCTGCGATTGCTATTTTCATTTTATTCCTGATTTGGATAGTTCTAATCTAGAGCTTTATGTGAAAACCCTTCCTTGTCACTCCGGTATTTTTTACCCCAGAGCCCATATTGTATTACAAAACGTTGGTATAAGAACAATGGCGCTCAGCTAAAAAGCACAGCACTCCAATAGATTACAAAGCATCAATCGATAAAGACTTTCTATTCGCTTAATACAGCGTTCGATATTCCCAGCTTAATTTAAACAAAATAAAAATTTGACATCTACTTATGACATTTAGCCGACGCCATTACCTTTAAATCGATTAAAACAAGCATTTCATTGGAGGGTATCTACCAACGAATAGAGAATAATGACACCATGGATTTTTAGCACATAAAACGTAGTTTTTTAAACCATAGCTCAATACTCTTCTATACCTGCAAAGCCTGCCATTTTTCAATCACTTCCAGCGCACACTCCTCTGGAGTGCGTCCAAGAGTTTGTATATGAATCTCAGCATTGGTTGGTACTTCAAACGGCGAATCTATACCTGTAAAATCTTTAATCTGACCAGCTCGAGCTTTTTTGTACATACCTTTAGGGTCACGCTTTTCGCACTCTGTTAGTGGAGTATCAATAAATACTTCAAAAAATTGACCTTCCGGTAATAACGCACGCACCTTGAGACGATCCGCTTTAAACGGTGAAACAAAAGCCGATAACACCACAAGCCCAGCATCAATCATTAACTTACTCACTTCACCCACACGTCGAATATTTTCAGTCCTGGCGCCATCAGTAAAACCTAAATCCCCACACAAACCATGACGTACATTATCACCATCAAGTAAATATGTATGCCTACCCTGTTTGGTTAACATCTGCTCAACAATATTAGAAATGGTCGATTTCCCGGAGCCTGATAATCCAATAAACCAAAATACGCAGGGCTTTTGACCTTTCATTTTCGAACGTAATACCACATTTACATCATGATGATGCCAAACAACATTATTCATAAAAAATCCAATAATTAATCCACTTAGCCGACACTTCGTGATTGATATAAACACCCTATGTTCCAAATTACTTGAAGTGAAGCAAGCTATCATTGATTAAGATACAATCTATTCAACTTCACAGTAAGTGTAAATAATGTATCAAGGGCCAGTTAAATTGGCAAAGTTCAATTCCAGAATGAAAGTTAAACCCTAAAAAATCAGCAACTAAAACTAATGTGAGGCCTCAAAGAGCACCCTAAATACCGCATCACAAACAGCTTGGATTTCAACTGGAGTTATAGTCGGATGCACTAAAAACATCAAGCTGGTTTCCCCCAACTCTTTAGCAACGGGTAAGCGCTCTTCAGGCCGAAAACCGGTTCCATCAAAAGCCTTCTCTAAATAAACTTCTGAACAACTTCCTTGCATAACAGGAACCCCTTCTGCTCTTATAGCCTCAACAATTGTATCTCGACTCCAACCATCTTTTAATTGTTCAGGTTGAATGAACACATAGAATTTGTAGTTTGCATGTTGAATGTAATCAGGAATTTCAGGTACTCGGATACACTTAAACTTACGACAAACATTTACTAATTTAGCTGCATGTTCACCACGAATTCGTGTCCAGTCATTCATGCGCATTAACTGTATCCGCCCAATTGCAGACTGCATTTCTGTTAAGCGCCAATTAGTTCCAAATGATTCGTGTAACCAACGAAACCCTGGAGAGTGTTCTTTGTTATATATTGCATCATAACTCTTACCATGGTCTTTAAATGACCACATACTATTCCATAGAGTTTTGTCGTTAGTGGTCACCATCCCACCTTCGCCACCCGTGGTCATAATTTTATCCTGGCAAAAAGACCAAGCCGCGATATCACCAAAGTTACCCACTGATTTTCCTTTATATTTCGCGCCATGCGCTTGCGCGCAGTCTTCAATCACTTTTAAGTCGTACTTACCTGCAAGCACCATTATTTCTTCCATTTCACAGGGCCAACCTGCAAGATGAACACAAATAATAGCTTTTGTTTTATCTGTCAGAACAATATTAATCGTCTCAGCCGTAATATTTTGGGTATCACGATCTACATCTGCAAAAACTGGCTTTGCACCTGCATTAACGATAGAGCTAATTGAAGCTATAAAGGTACGTGATGTAACGACTACCTCATCCCCCTCCTCTATCTGTAAAGCATTGAGGGCAAGGTCTAAAGCAGTTGTGCCATTTGAAACTGCAATAGCAAATTCCGAATCAGCAAAACGCGCAAACTCTTTTTCAAACTCTCGACCTTCTTGGCCAGTCCAGTAATTAACTTTGTTTGAAAGTAGAACTTCAGATACACGATTTGCTTCTTCTTCAGTGAAGCTAGGCCAAGGGTTTAAAGTCGTAGGTTGTGACAATTGAATACCTATAGAATTTTCGTACTGCAAGTAGTAAATTATTTAGTAGCCCACAAATACTGCTGAAAGCTAAAATTTAGAGGAGTTATTATATCAATTTTGCAGGCACACCAACAAGCGTACAGTTATCAGACGTATCGCCTATTACTGCAGCACCGGCGCCCACAATGACATTTTCGCCTATTGATACCTGTTGCTTCACACATGAACCAATCCCGAGCCAAGAAGCACGCCCAACTAAAACTCCACCGGCCAAGTTCACACCAGGCGATATATGAACACCATTGCTTAGTCGGCAATCGTGATCAACGGTTGCGCCCGTATTCAAAATACAAGCCTCTCCAATTTTACAAAACGGATTTATAATAGCGCCGGCTAACACTACGGTACCACGTGAAATATTAGAACTTGGACTGACTACTGCAAAAGGATGAATAATTGAAACGATATTACAATGCTGCTTTAGCAGTTCTGCTTGTTTTGATAATCTGATCTCGTTGTTACCTATTGCGATCACTACGCCTGGATAAACACTTGATTGATCTATTAAATTTTGCGTGTTCCCAACAACAGACCAAGATTCAATCATTTTTACAGACGGATAAGCATCATCAAAAAAAACAACGTCCGTCCACTCTCCAGAAAGTAAAGCAGCTTCAGCAATAACTTTTCCATGACCACTAGCACCTAAAATAGCCAATACTGGCATTAATCGTTTCCTTTAAATTTGGACATTGTCACTTCACCATCCGCTGATATCCCTTCACGTACAAATACTTTTTTCACAGTGAGAGATAATATTTTTATATCCAACCAAAAGCTTTGATTGTCAACATACCATAGATCAAGTTCAAACTTTTCATCCCACGAAATAGCATTACGCCCATTAACCTGCGCCCAACCGGTGATGCCAGGCCGAACATTATGACGTCTAGCTTGTTCATCAGAATATAAAGGTAAATACTCTACTAACAAAGGCCTCGGACCAACCAAGCTCATATCGCCTTTCAACACACACCAAAGGCCCGGTAATTCATCTAAGCTTGTTGAACGAAGAAACTTACCAAATGAAGTTAAACGCTCTTCATCAGGCAATGGGTAACCAGTAGAATCAAAAGCATCCTCCATGGTTCTGAACTTAATCATATTAAATGATTTACCAAATAAACCAGGGCGAGTTTGTTTGAAAATTACAGGGTGCCCCATCTTGATCGCAATTAACAAGCCCAAAAAAAATAGAACGGGAAATAATATAGTTAGGGCAATAACTGCAGCCAATAGATCTAAAAATCGTTTACATTTCAAGTCGTTCTCTTTATTCCACAAAAAAACTTAATTACAACAAATAATGTATGAAGACAAGAAGTAGGCAGTAACCATAGAATCCTACGTATAGAATTTCTACTCAATCTATTTTTAGATTCGCCCATGAAACCTTTTGACCGCAAACAGCTATGTTTCCCGAATAGAATGTACATTAGATACAAACCAGGCATAGGCCTGTTCCAACCCTTGCCTTAATTCAATACTTGATTTCCAACCCAACTTCTTTAATAAAGAAACATCTGATAGTTTTCGAGGGGCTCCATCGGACATTTTCGTATTAAAATAAATATCACCATTATAAGCAACGACGTCTTTAATTGTTTCTGCTAGCTCACGAATAGTCACATCAACACCTGTTCCAACGTTAATATGTGAGTTCATCAGATCAGATTCAGATTGATATGTTTCTGATGCAAGACCCATAACATGAATACAAGCTTCAGCCATATCATCAACATGCAAAAACTCACGCATAGGTTTTCCGCTACCCCATATCTCTACAGAACCGTTGTTATTTAATTTAGCCTCATGGAAACGTCGAAGCATAGCAGGTATAACATGACTATTTTCTGGATGGAAATTATCGCCAGAACCATAGAGGTTAGTTGGCATAACTGAGCGAAAATCACAAGTGTATTGGCGATTGTAAGATTCGCAAAGTTTAATCCCTGCGATTTTCGCAAGTGCATAAGGCTCATTTGTCGGTTCAAGTGCGCCTGTTAGTAAAGCAGCCTCTGGAATAGGCTGTTGTGCCAACTTAGAGTAAATACAAGTACTACCTAAAAACAATAGACGTTTTACGCCACACAAATATGAAGAGTGAATGATATTACTTTCTATCATCAAATTCTGATAAATAAACTCAGCAGGATATTCATTATTTGCATGAATCCCACCAACTTTGGCAGCCGCTAGAAAAACATATTTAGGTTTATTTTTTAAAAAAAAAGTATGCACCCCCTTTTGGTTGGTTAAATTTAACTCATCACGCGATACTACAATTATGTTCCTGAAGCCTAATTTCTCTAGTTGACGAATTATAGCACTTCCAACCATCCCTTGATGCCCGGCAACATAAATTTTAGCTTCAAGATTTGCTAAAAAATTTTTTAATAGTGAATTATTCATGATGAGTAAATGCCTGATAACCATGCTCTTGGATCAATGAATCTCTTTGCGCAATCTCTAGGTCTACATCAACCATTTCATTGACTAACTCATCCAATGTAATTTTCGGCTCCCAACCTAATTCTGCCTTTGCCTTACCGGGGTCACCCAATAATGTTTCAACTTCGGCTGGGCGATAGTAGCGAGAGTCAACAGCTATAACTCTTTTTCCGACTAGATCTAAGTCATTTTTGGTACAGGCAGGAGTCTGTTCAATAACAAACCCCTCTTCATTTTCAGCTTCTCCGCGCCACTCAATAGTTAATCCTAAACGCGTAGCAGACTTATTCACAAAGTCTCTTACACTGTACTGAACCCCTGTTGCAATTACAAAATCTTGAGGTTTTTCCTGCTGAAGCATTAACCATTGCATTTCTACATAATCTTTTGCATGCCCCCAGTCACGTAAAGCATCCATATTACCCAAAAACAAAGTTTCTTGAAGGCCTTGCGATATGCGAGCTAAAGCTCTAGTAATCTTACGTGTAACAAAAGTTTCTCCTCGTCGAGGTGATTCATGATTAAACAAAATTCCATTGCAGGCATACATACCATAAGCTTCACGATAATTTACCGCAATCCAGTACGCATACATTTTAGCGACGGCGTACGGTGATCGTGGATGAAACGGGGTTGTTTCTGTTTGAGGAATTTCTTGAACTAACCCATATAGCTCTGACGTAGATGCTTGGTAGAATTTTGTTTTCTTTTCAAGCTTCAGAAAACGGATAGCTTCTAATAAACGAAGAGTACCGATTGCATCGACATCAGCTGTATATTCTGGAGACTCAAAAGAGACTGCCACATGACTTTGCGCCCCTAGGTTATAAATTTCATCAGGTCCGATTTCACTTACTAAACGAACGAGGTTTGATGTATCGGTTAGATCACCATAATGTAAGAAAAATCGAGAGTCCTTTTCATGTGGATCCTGGTAAATATGATCCACACGTTCGGTATTAAAAGATGAAGATCGGCGTTTTATACCATGAACTTCATAACCTTTTTTTAGTAAGAATTCAGCAAGATAGGAACCATCCTGCCCGGTAATACCAGAGATAAGTGCTTTTTTTGTCATTCTCTTCCGCTAACCCTAAGCTAGTAAATATTGTAAATAAATATAATGTAAACAGTGTGACTGCTAGTTTATGTAAGTTGTACCGAGCCAACTGAGTTGTAAAGATCTAAGTGCATTTCAACTATTTTTGAAATGTCATAGTTTTTGGATGCCTTTCTACTTTCTTTAGAAAGTGATTCTACCAAATCGTTAGAAAAACATATTTTCTTCATACAATCGGCTAACTCTTGAATATTACCAATTTCATAAAGCATCCCTACTCCATTATCCAATAAATCTACCGTGCCTCGTGCCTTTGCACCTATTACAGGAATCCCTAAACTAATTGATTCAAGAACACACCTTGGTAATCCTTCTCTCTCAGAAGAAAGTATAGTCGCAGTAGACGAACCAATTACGGTAATTACGTCATCACAGTAACCTAAAAAATGAACCTGATTTTCTATACCTAAATCAGCAACCTTCTTCTTCAATTTATCTTCCAGTATTCCTGTACCTGCAAATACAACATGTACGTCACTAACATCCAATAACATTAGAGCATCAATTACATCTTCGTGACGTTTTCCTGGATTAAATTCAGCCACCATACTTAATATTGTCCGATCAGAAGCTAAACCAAGCTCCTCTTTAAGTTTACTAGTTTTTTCGGGGGATATTGACTTAGGATTATAAAAGCCGGTATCTACACCAATACCTGGCATATAAACAAGTCGTTCTTTCTTGACAATATTTAACTCCAAGGCCGACATTTCATCTTCTCTATTAATTACGACTAAACGATCAGTGTACTTACCAGCCCATTTTTCAATCTGTTTATAAACGAAATTTGTAATTACACCACCATTAGAATGAAAATGGAAACCGTGGGCTGTATATATAACTTTAGGGCGACCGCTGAACGAATAATTCGCCAAAGCAACTCTAGTAACCAATGAAGCTATTGGTGTATGTACGTGCACAATGTCATAACACTGCTCTTTACAAACCTGCTGAATTTCTTTTGTCGCAGTATAATTTGAATAACTAAAAGGACTTCTGGTCCATGAGGCTTCGTGCAAATTATCAAACTCATCATGAAGCTCAGTTAATGCAGTAACCCCAGATGCCATAGCATCAACATGCCAACCATTTTGTCGCAGAAATCGAGCTATAGGCAACAGGAACGCTTTAATTGTAATCGGTACCGTTGTTACTATTAAGAGCTTCCTAGACTTTATAAAACTACTTTTAGTCATTGTTCCACACACGCCTTGGCATCAAGTACTCGTTCAATTTCTGTCTCCATGTCATGTAATATCTCATCCCAAGAAAGCTTTAAAGCATCAGACATACACTGATTAATAGTTGATTTCTTATTACTAATAATTAAAGCTGATTGAATATTACGCACAAAGTCCTCTTTCGAATCAGAAACCATTACCATTTCACTAAAACCGTTCACTTCGGGTAAATTTGTCGTCACCAAAGGCATACCTGAGGCTAAATATTCTGCCATTTTTGAGGGGAATGTATAGTTTGTAAAGTCACTTAATTTGTATGGAATTAAACCAACATCAGCCTCAGCAAACAAACCAGGTAAATCATCATGTGCAACTCTCCCAAGCAGTCTGATATTTTCTTTTTTATGCAGAACAGATATATCATAACTAGGGTCAACTGGGCCAATAAGCTTGATTTCAACTTCCGCCAACGCATCTGATACGAATGCGAGTAATGATATATCGACCCAAGGTCCGATATTGCCTACAAAAATAATAGATTGCTTTTGACCCTTCTTACCAAATCTTTGGGTAGCCCCCTGAATGAATTTATCTGTATCAACGCCATTCGGAAAAAACAAAGTATTTTTATTAAATTGTTTTTTCTCATTGTATAAACCTTTGGCGCTACAAAAAACAAGATCCGCATAGCAATTAAATTGATACTCCGACTCTCGAAATCTGTCTTTAAGCGAAGCAGGAATCATAGGGCTTTCAGGGAATTTATCAACAGACTGATAAAGCAAAACTTGAGGATTCAGCACATTTATAGATTGCCAAACCACTTTAGTAGGCACTCTTGTCCATACTATAGGGTTTTGAATATCATATTGATTTTTTAAGCCCTTTAAACACCGTTTTAACAAAAAAGAATTAAAACTACCAATGAAACTAGGAAGTCTTGGGCTAGGAAACAGCATTGGTTGAACAACATGCAATGACGAGTTTAATGAACTTTTAGTTTTTAATTGAGGCTTATTTTTAAAGGGTAAAATAGATACTAACTTCGAAATAACGCGGCTAAAATCACTAGTTTTAAGATCTCTTATAGTTCCAAAGTTATCGATATAAAAAACTCTATTCTTTTTAGATAACTTCTCGACTAAATGATGAATGGGTAGCTTACTTGGGTTGAACCAATCTACACCACCGAACACGACAATATCTTTACCTTCCATTTCCTATAAATCTCTCTTTGGGCTTTCATTGGCCTCTGTATCATTCGAAAAACCATACATGACACCTACAAACAACAAACAAACAGTCGCGAGCTGGATGTTATCAAAAAATGCCCCTGTAATACATGCAATTAAAAATGAAATGCAGGCAGCAACCACTGCGTTACTATAGGCTTTCATTTCATTTCTAAATAAATATTTTTTAATTCTCAAAGCATCAAAACAAATCGCAAGCCAAAAACCAAGCCACAATAATGTTCCTAACAACCCATATCGGAATAACAGTACAGTATATTGATTATCACCCAGATAATTATTAGTAAATTTTGAAGGCCCAAACCCTAATAAAGGAGACTCTACAAACACTTTTTTTATCAACTCAGCAGACAACTGGTACTTAGCACCAATAGAACTATCTTCCAATATATTTCCACTCAATATCATTTCAATAAGAACAGCATACCTGCTCAAAACAGTGTAAATTTGATAAAAACTAGCGACAATAAAAACAATTAGAATACAAAGAAGAATTCGTTTTAATAGCTTTTTTGATACGGTTGTTATTTCCTTTTTTCTACCACCGATAGTGCTATCTATATAATTGAGTATGAAATACACAGTGAGTGATATAAACAGGCAAATTACCCCTGTCCTTGACCCAGACAACAAAACAAATAGGCACGCTAATAAAAAAACTACCAATGAAATTGATTTATATAACCCGCTAACAAAACCTCTTGCCACTAAAAGAAAAGGAGCACAGTATGCCAGTATTACCCCATAGAAATTAGGGTTCCCAAATGTTCCAGAGTTGCGCATTCTAAATTGTGAAACATCCCCATAAGCTCTTGATATATCACTTCCGTACTTAGGATTGTAGATAAATTCAATAACATTTTTGGGTAAGCCATCAAACATCTGAAGAAAAGAAACTATGAATATAAATACAAAAGAGCTCAAAATAACTTTGAAAAAGTTTTCTGAAAGGCGGTAGTATGTCCAACTTATCTGAGATAATGCAATGATTACTATAATAAAATATGGAAAGCGATAAAGTTCAAAAAAATCTCTAACGACTACATTAACCCCCATAAAAAAGCCTCCCCACGCTAAAGACAAGACACCACTCAAAAAGATAAATAAAGCGATTAGCTGCGGCTGGTGAATACGTATGACTGATTCTTTCCGTATTTTGAAACCAAACCACATAATCAGACAGGACATGAAGAGCCAAGCGAAATCAATTAACCTCAAGACCAAAAATGGATTCCCTATATTCGGGTTCGGCCTAATCAAACTAAGGAAAATAAACAAAGAAACTATCTTAATGAGTTTCATGGCCTAGCTATCTAAAAAAAGGCTGAAAAAGAGGTTTGTACTCAACTTCAGGAGTTCTTTTCAAAATTTTTGAACTAAGAAATGATAAAATATTCTTTATTAGGAAGAATTTAGATGCAGATTGAACAAACAACTTGAGAGCCTGAAGAATCATTCGCTGAGAAAGGTAACTCTTGAAAAAGCGTTCATCTATATATTGATGATAGCTAATAACAAAATGTGTTTTAAATTCTATTCCAAATGTTTCGATGAGTAATGGTTCCCACAAGACTAAACTTTTATTTATCTTATCCTTTCTTTGCTTATATCGAGATGTCATTCGACTCATTGAGTCATCATAATTAGGAATAGCTAAACACTTTGACAAGGATTTTAATTGGCAGCGGTTCTTAGCCAAAGATAACCATAGGTCGTGATCAACACCGCTTTTGATAGATTCATTATAACCACCAACAGAAAGTAGTGTTTCTCTAAAGTAAAATTGAGCTGCTACAGGTGGAGTGTAGCCTTTTTCAATTAAGGCCTTTAAACTCCCACTAATTTCAGGTATTGCTAATTGCTCGCCATTGGGCGAGACACATCCACATATAAAACAAAAGCTCGAATCGTAGTTTTCGGCCAAACTAACAAATTCAGATAGATAACTGTCTACCCAACGATCATCATCATCGATAAATGTGAAGTATTTACCCTCGGAAGCATTTAACGCCCTATTTCTCGAACCAGCTAAACCCAAATTGGTTTCATTTTGAATGTAGTTGATCGGAATATTACTACTCTGTTGTAATCGAGCCATAGTCAATTTAGTGTCATCAGTAGATGCATCATCAACAATAATAAGTTCTATATTGGAATAATCTTGTTTTTGTACTGAATTGACAGCTTTAACCAGCAATTCACTTCTATTGTAGGTAGCAATGCAAACACTAACTAATGGTGATCCTTTTAGTAAAGCCGACATTATACTTGTTCTACCTTCCTTCTCTGGGCTTCGGAAGTTAACCAACCCAACTTTGCTATTTTATTTATGAGATCTAAAGGCGCATAAATACTTGCTTTTAAACCGCACATTATTGCCTGAACGTAACAACCTGCCAGATAACTATCAGTTCCTTGCACCCAATAAGTACCTGCAATAGCTTTTCTAAAATCCCCGATAGTGATGAGTTTCAAGATATTCTTCCGATAGGCTTTTAAAACTTGACGCCTCTCACGGCCTTTTTTAGCTAAGCCAGTTCGACTTTTTGTGCCTTCATACTCCCTCGAAATAGCTAAGGTTTCAGGCAAATAAGTAATTGTTTCATCTGCAATACTGAATAGAATTTTTAAGAAAAAAGCCCAGTCCAAGGCAAAATTTAATTTAGGGTCTAACATACCTAAGCTGTCTATCACGTCCCTTGCAATAAACGTTGCTGGCTGACCAAAGCTCTGACCGAAAAGTAAGGTATTTTTATTCCATCCAATGACATTTTTAATGCCAATTTGCTTGCCTGCCACATCTATAGAGCGACAACTACCTACTACTAATGAAACTTTATTGCTCTTCATGAATTCACGAGCAACAGAATGTAATACATTCGGTTCAAGTAAATCGTCGGAGTTGAGCCAAGTTACGATCTCTCCTGTCGATTTCCCCCAACCCTTGTTAATAGCGTTCGCTTGACCACCATCAGCTTCACTTTGCCAATAAGTGATGTGCTCCTGATATTTTTTTATAATGTCGACACTTCGATCAGTGGAGCCGCCGTCCATAACAATGAGTTCAAGGTTAGGATATTTTTGCTGCAAAATGGATTCCATGGCCTCATTCAAATAACCACACTGGTTATAAGATGGCATAACGATACTGATTTTGGGGAAATGTTTAAGTTTAGTCATAATTATTTCCGCTTAGCTATAACCGCAATCCGCAAGCAATCGGATTCATTACACTTTAAGTATTTTTTCCGATAATAGTTATACAAGTAGCCAAGAATTTTTTCATTCGAAAGCACAAACCAGTTCCCTTTTCCTCCAATTAACATAAGAACCAATTTAACTAGTTTAGACTTCTTATCAAATGGCACAATTTCTTGGATATCAAAGTCCTTTTCTAGTAGTTCCTTAAGTTTCTTAGAATTGAAATGTTGATAATGTTTTGGGGACAACTGTTTGTTTGTATGCGGAACAGTGATCATCAAGTAACTATTTGAGCTTAGCATTTTAGAAATAGACTTTATAAAGCCATCAAGTTTAGAAGGTTCTATATGTTCGATGACCTCAATGAGAGTCGCTACATCATATGTTTCACCTAAACTGTCCTTTGTAATATCAAAAACATCGTAGTCCAAGTCTGGATTAAATGCTTTTGCATACCTAATCGCTTTCTCAGAATAATCAATGCCTTTAGCTCGAACATTGGAATAACGACTATGAACTTCTCTCAAAAATCGTCCATCACCACACCCAATATCAATCAAGGAATCAAACTTGATATTACCAAGTTGCTCCAAAGTAAAGTCAATACCGCCAAGATACTGAAATGACCAAGACCAGTATTTTGACCAACTAAAACTGCTATCTACTCGTTTCGGTATGTAGTGATAAGGAAAATCATATTCATCTTCTTGTATTTGTTTAATGGCATCCATTTTAAGCAACTCTCTTATCTAAGATTATTTATAGAAAATCGTATTATTAGGTACTTCCTCAGCGCCATTAACATGACTTTTACGCGGACTAACATACTCATGGGATTCCTTACATAAACTACTGAATACTTTTTTAATAGATAAGCGTTTGCTTTTAAAACACTTTTTAAGGAATCTAGTGTATCAGTTGACGTAATACGATCTGTTCCATATTCATGAATAGCAGTAGTGAAGTCTTCTAGAAAAATTACGTCATACCCATATTTAAGTACACATAAGCGGTAGAATTCGCTGTCGATTCCTCGCCTAAGGTTTTCATCAAACCCGCCGATTTCTTCTAAAATAGACTTTTTGGTCATAACTGTTGGACTATACAAAATCCCATTACCGCGCAGTAGTATTTGCTTTAAATTTTTTGGCTTTTCAATTCTCTTTTTTCTCTGATTTCCTTCGACATCGACCAAAATAACACTTGTTGCAACAAGACCTAAACTTGAGCTTTTATCCGCACTAAAAGTTTCAACCTGTTTAGTAAGTTTAGATTTATCTAACCACTCATCATCGTCATCCATAAAAGCAATATAATGACCTAAAGAGTTTTCTACTCCGGTGTTACGAGCTACCGCTAATTTTTTGTTTTTAGCATGCTTAATATATTTAATGCGTTTAAAAGTCCCCTTAAACTTTTCAACAACCTGCTCTGTGTCATCTGTAGAGCAATCATCAACAATAACCACCTCAAAGTTAGGGTAATCTTGAGCAATTACTGACTCCAAACAGCGAGACAACAACTTCGAACGGTTATAGGTACAAATATTAACGCTTACTAGTTCATCCACAATTTTTTATCTCAACTAAACCATTTACAAACACTTAGCCATGTTTAAGTGTACCAAAAAAGATTTAAGGTCGTTTTGCCTAGAATCTATGCCAATTCGGCCGACTTTTCTCTTATCATCATCAGCATTCCCATCCATTCGATCTTTAAACGCTGCGTGGTAATTCTTCTGAACTAACTCCATTGAATGTTTACAGTAACCACCGCTTGGGTATGCCAAATACCTGACAGGTTTTCCTGAGACAGACTCAATGCAGCTCTTCGATTCGAGTAACTCACGGTTTAAATCACCCTTATCTAAACATTTAAGATTTGCGTGGCTTGCACCATGTGCACCAAGTTCAATTAAGTTACTCTTAGATAGCTCTTCTACCTGCTCCCAATTTAGAAAAGAGTTATTTGAGTTTGAGATAAAGTCGGTAGTAAGAAATATCGTGGCGGGCAGCTGGTGCTTTTCCAAGATAGGGATCGCGATATCAAGATTATTTTTAAAGCCATCATCAAATGTTATCGCTACGGATAGCTTATCTTCAGGGCTCTCTTTGTCAAACACCTTTTCTAAGCCTTGAGACACAGATAGTACGTTACAGTGCTCAGATAGAAATTTAACCTGCATTTCAAAGCTATTCTTATTCGTAGTGAATAAATAATCTTCATTAGTTTCGGGTGTAGAATGATACATTAAAAATATTACACCTGATTTACTTTTGAGCTTTTTTGTAAGTGCCGCTGTAGATTTGCTACTAAGTACTTTTAGTTCTAGTTTTTTAAAAATTCTATTTAGCATTTTTTATATTTTTACCACGTTAATAATTGGCATTGACTAACTACGCAAACCGTTTTAGTAATCTAACATACCCTTTGAGGCGTTCCTTAAAAGATTGAAAGTACGAATACCTGCCTCTATAAAGCTCCGCACACCACCCCAACAACCCCCTTGAACGCGAGAACTTATAAGGATAGCCATATTTATTAAGAGTTTCATTCACAAAGTCGACTTTTGAATCCAACAGTAAATTATTAGCAACATTAGCTTGCTTCTTTTCTGGAAATGGTCGCGGAATACAAATAGCTTTTTTCAAGCAGTTAACTTGATTATGAATTTCAAGGTACTGCGCTATTCTTTTTATTTCTTGAGCAGGACAAAAAACCAGATCTTCATACTTAACAGATATTACATTTTCTCCGTATTTTTCAATAGATTCATTTGTTTTTTCAATAGCATCCTTCCAATATTGCAATGCCTGTTCTACTGATATTTCAGAATGACAATCTTTTGAAAAGTCATCGCCATACATGTATTCATCAATTTTTTCTGGAGGGATGCCTTTCGCAATTAGCTTTCTAAATCCAATATGGTTTTTCATTGACTTGGCTACATCAAAACCATTTCTATAAATGTGAATAACTTTTGATTCAGGCCAAAGTTCTTTTATCACATCCAAATGAATTCCATAATGAGGTGTTTTGTCACCAAAGATAAACTCGCCGCCATAGACAAATTTAAAAAACGCTTCAGTGAAGTCTCTGATATTACCAGAAATTGCATTTTCTCTGACGTATTGTTCAAAGTTAGCCTTGTACTCAGATGCCAACAGGCCGCCATCTAGAAGAATACCTTCAACAAATTTATACCCTCTAGCACTATAAATGTTGTCAACAACCTCTAAAAAGTCATTGACACAAATTTCATTTTTACCATATTTTTTAAATAAAGGGACTATAAAGTGAGTTTCAGGTAGAACACGCACATCATCCCAACAACGCAGGATGTTTCGCAGCATCTGTGTTCCGCAACGCCCTGTCCCTACGATAAAAAATAATTTCAAACTTCCAACTCCATTTTATTTGCCATCCAATGTGACATTGCTGCGATAGTCCAGGTAGGATTAGCGCCACCAGAAGTAGGAAACACCGCACTACTAGATATATAAAGATTCTTCAAGCTGTGAACTTTTAGGTTTTGATCAACAAATGAATCCTTACTCGACTCTCCCATAACCGCACCACCAATATGATGCGAAGCATCTGACACTATAGGCCACTCAACGACATTCTTTAAGTCGCTATTTACATATCCCAAACTATTCTTTTCAATGTATCTTTTTAAATGTTCATGCAAAGCGACTAACGACTCTTTATCTCGATTACTTGGAAAAAATGATACATTAATATTTTTATTGCCAAAGACATCAAGATCAGAGCTAAGGTCAATACTGTTCTCAAACCTCGGTTCTATTTCCATATAATTGCGAATATTATAAAAACTAACGTTCGGTTTAATATTCGTCAATCTAAAAAAACCATATAAAGCAAGATTCAGTACCGACCGTAATGGGTTGTTACGTTCAAGCTCTGAACTGTAATCTTTATCCCCAGTTTCTCCGTAATCAAGCACTACAACTTCATCATTTTTGCGCATTGAATAGAAGCATCTAAGTAAAGATTTACTCTTCTTAAATAAATTTATGAAAGAATATACTAAACGGTCATTACTCCACGGCATGATCGGATCAAACCGAATATAAGCGTTAACCAAGCCTTTTTGTTTTACAAGATCACTGGGGAGGCTTAACCCCCAATAACTCAATATATCGCCCTGCATTTCTCCCATATACTTATTTAGGTCAAAGTCCTTTTTTAGAATTTTCACTGTACCCCATTTGTTCTTAGGATGATTCATAAAGTATTTGCCAAGATACTTTTGTTCATCTCCTAATACTAATGAATTTGATTCTAGTGAATTAAGAAGAAGCTTGACCGTTTCGAGACCGCCGGTGCAAATTATAAAGCGTTTAGCGAAAAGTTTTACCGTCTTATCAATATTTTTTATATTTTTAAGCTCTATATACTCTACGCTTTCTGACTGTGAACTAATATTAACAACATGGGCGCTGTAAATCAGGTCGACTACCTCAGTATTAATATAAGTTTTATAATTTACGGGGGTAGTGAAAGCAACAAATGCACGCTTATCAAACTGTGAATCAAAGCAATCTTTAGGCGATTCCATCTCAATGGTATTTATAAAGTTATACTTTGACGCTACTGATATATATTCACTTTTTAGCTGATCATACTTTATTGGCCAGCCAGCAAGCTCCAAATAGTCGCGAGTTTCAACCTCAATTGGCGTATAAATACTTGTTAGCCCCCCCCATGTATTTGTAGCCCCACCTACAGCAAATTCACGAGAGTCATGTTTAATTTCTAAACCAGTAGAACCAACATTTTTTAGGTTTTCATTATGCTCATTGCTAAGTGAGTAGTCTCCACTTTCGACAACACATATGCGAGTTTTAGGGAATTTTTCAACTAACTCATTTGCCGCAACTGCTCCTGCTACGCCTGCCCCAACAATACAAATATCATAATTAAGTTGATCCGATGAAATATTTCTAAAATCAATATCCATATAACTAATGACTCTGGGTAGCTAGACCATTTAAGAAATTTTTTAAATTTTTCTCATCGTTCTTATTGAGCTGTTTAATAAATTCATAATCTAAAAAGCATAAATGCTTTTCAGCATTTTCAAAATTAGGTAGGGATTCCTTCTCAGTAGTATTTACTCCTTTCTCAGACCAAATCATACTGTGAAACAAGTGAGAGCTTTCAAATACTTCATACTTTGTATAGTTGATAAAAGGGTAAGGCCTAAATTTAACTAGTTTATTTTGCAATAATTTTGAGTTAAGAGAATCAATATCATCAGTATTTCTTATCCAAAAAGGATAACCGTAGTGAAACCCGCCTAGAGATCTATCTTGGTGTAAATCCAATAACTTTATGAAGTCAAATTCATTAAGGATTGTCTCAACTTTATCTATCTGTTCATTTAGCAGCCGATTATTTTCTACCAAAAAGCTCATATCTACTAAAGCCAAGGCGGCTGAAAAAGGATGCATACGACTTTTTTTCCCCAAGCCTATTCCTGTAAAAAGTTCAAGCCTTGGTAACTCAACATCGTCTAATTTTCGTCCCATATGACCATACAAACGCATCCTATCAAAATACATCTTAGTAGACGTTAATGCGATGCCTCCTTCTCCCCCTGCAACAGCTTTATCACCTTGAATGCTAAAAAATGCAGCATCGCCAAAAGCTCCAACCTTTTGACCTTTAAATTCAGCCCCATGCGCATGAGAACAATCTTCTATAACTTTCAAAGAGTGTTTACGCGCAAAAGCCAAAATATTGTCCATATTTTGAGGAATTCCAAACAAATGAGATATTAGAATAATTTTAGTGCTTTCAGTTACATCACTGTCTTGCAACTGAATGTTTAAATTTTCATCAAATCCAACAAATTTAGGATTATATCCATTTTGTAGTACTGACATGACAACTGAATTAAAAGTTAAGCCAGTCATCAAAACCTCACTATTTTTTTCAACTCCTAATGCAAAAAGAGTTGCTTCAAATGCAGAGGTACCATTACAAAAAGTTAGGCCAAATTTAGAACCTATATACTTTGCAAACTGAGCTTCAAGTGTCAGAACTTCTGGAGGGTATTTTGTAATTCGACTCAAATAGAGCATTTTTATGACAGCTACCGCTTGAAGAAACTTCTTTCGGTCAAACAAATAACTTATTTTTTTAATTATTACTTTCATAATTTAAGCCTTCTTAAACACGGCATAATAACCTATTGGGTTAAAGGGCATACCACGCTCACTATCCATCCTCCTCAAAATTCTTCGAAAGACTCTTAAACCAAATAGAAATGTATAAGAAACAAACTTTGTAACAACACTACTTCCATCGTTATTCAAAAGATTTTGTTTCATCGCATATTCCAATTGTCTGGCAGCTGATTCATTATCTCCATAGAGTAGCGGTTGTATTTTTGTTAGAACTAAACCATTTTCACTAAACACACTTTCCAAGCCATAAGGCGTTAGCCTTCTAAAATCATAAGGTATATGGGTTAAAGACTGCATATTTTGAGTAGTAACAATCATGGTTCCACCTGGTTTAATTTTTTCTGCAACACCTTTAACAGACTCTCCTAACTGCTTTACGTGAGATAAAACCTGAATTGAAATTGCAATATCAACACTTTCATTTTCAATAAAATCCATTTTACCCAAATCACTTTTTATTACCTTGGAATAATCCCAATCATCTGAGCCAACTGCACTATCTACTCCAATGTATTCAAGATTATTTATATCTGATAATATTTCCCTATAGCGCCCTTCACCTGCGCCTGCATCTAGCAATCTAACCTTGTCTTGCTCCATAGAATTACCAAGATCAATAACCTCTTTATGTATCTGCCCCCAACTTATTGCATTATTTACGCGAATATTTTCCAACGTGTCCCGATGATATTGATTACGATTTGTCAAACGGGCAACTTCTTTTCTATCTAAACCAAACATAAAATTTGCTTCTCCAGCATCTTTATATATTAGAGCACAAGCCCCCTCTCCTTCAGGTCAGAGAACACCTAAGAAGTAAATTGAAGGGAGTCTGGCGTTTCTAACGCAGGCGAACATGCCTATAATTGATTGTATTATTTTAGTATTTCATTCCGTGAAACCCTTTTCAATCTTCAATATACCTCAACAAGAAAAGCATATGATTTCAAGCTTTTCTCATCTTCCAATATACAAAACACTAGTTCGAGTGACGAAAATCAGACAGGCATTTGTCACTCTAATTTGTCACTCTATGAAGAGACAACTAATTAAAATCATATTCCAAAACAATTATTATTTTTATAAAAAACAGAAGTGCACCAAGGATAAGCATTAATTGGTCCTAACCCAAAAAAATCGAGCCTCCGAAATCCATTATCTAACAAGAAATCGTAACCTTCCTTGTACTGATCGCGATCACTATTATCCCAGACTATAACCCCCCCTTCCCGCAATGATTCAAGAGAATTCATGGCACAATTTATTCGATCCCTACCATCAATGATTACAACATCATATTTGTTAGAGTCGGACAATACAGCCTTGCTATATTCACCTCCTTTCTCTAAAGCACAGTGATTATACGATACATTCCCAGGAACCTTCCCCTTTAATATACTATACCAACCAAAGTCATGTTCATATGACACTACATTTGAAACCCTCTTGCTCCACCAAAGTGTCGAGTTCCCACTCCCGTATTCAAAAACGCTCAGATCAGAACTAATTCGTTCCTCTAAAAATGAAATTGCGGGATAAGTATACCAAGGCAGACAATCTCCATTTTGATCAACAGGCAACTTTTCATTAACGCTATTAAACCAACCAATACCCTCAAAATAATTTTGTAAATCTCGCATATTTAACAAATGATTCATAGCATCATTTTTAGTCAACGTTGATCTTACAAACTTTTTCACTGCTAACATCATTATTAGAAATCTCTTATTTGAAGGATGTATACGATTATAAATAAACTTATCATACGACATAGTAAACTTATTTGTAACACACAAGGCTATATCTACAAACCTGAAACTAGAATAATATAGAAAATACATCCTAAGAAAACATGTAAAACATTGTCGCACTATTGTTTTACTGTATACTAACTTAATAGAGGCAAAACAAATAAGCATAGCTTAATGTTAACCATACACCCCCAAAGAAACTAAATTATTTTTTAGCTTTAACAACCCAATAATCATTCATAAAAAAGCATATCAGTTCAAATGTTTCATTTATTCAAAGAAAAGGGATTCAAACGCTATTTCCAAAGCATAAACTGGCTATTCCTCGAAAAAATAGCACGTATGGTAATTGCTTTTGCCGTAACGATTTATGTCGCACGCTATTTAGGTGCAGAAAATTTAGGCACACTTAACTATTCAATCGTCATTGTATCGCTTACCGGCCCCCTCATGAATATAGGGCTTGATCAAGTGGTTTATAAAAAGCTAATAGAAAAAATCATCCCTCAAGAACAAATTCTTGGAACAGCTTTATTCCTAAGACTACTAGCCTTTATAGCACTGGCTATTTTCTACTTTTTAATCTTATTTAGCATACAAATCAGTCAAACCGAGAAAATGATGATCCTCTTTATTTTTGCAGGTCATTTTTTCCTAAATTTTGGCTTACTTGAACGATATTTTCTATCTAACATTCAAGCCAAATATATTTTTGTCTCCAGCATCTCATCATCATTAGCGTTTTCTGCATATAGACTAGTATTAGTTTTTTTAGAAATGGATTTGATCTATTTCAGTTTATCTATAGGCATTGAACTTCTTATAAAGTCCATTTTTCTTATTTATTTCTATTTCAAGGACAACAACCACATAACCTGGTCTTTTAACGGAGCTCTTGCAAAAGAAATGCTTGGAGAATCTTGGCCATTTATATTTGCAGGAATAGCTAACGGGCTGTTTATGAAAATGGATCAAGTGATGGTTAAACACATGATTTCCAATCAAGCTGTTGGTTATTATAGTATCGCAGTAAAAATAACAGAAATATTCTATTTTATCCCCGTAATCATTTCGAACTCTCTTTTCCCTGCTATCATGAATGCAAAGAAAAAATCAGAAGAACAATTCGAAAAGAGATTACGTCAACTATATAGATTAATGATGGCACTCTCGTTAATTGTTTCAGTTTTTATGTTTTTTATATCAGATATATTAGTAGCCTTACTTTTTGGCGATAACTTCCTTGAAGCAGTGCCTGTTCTAAAATGGTACATTTGGTCTAGTTTTTTTGTTTTCCTTGGCCTTGCCACAGAGAAATGGATGTTAGCTAACGGGCTACAAAAATATTCCCTAGCAAACAAAGTTATTGCAGCTTCTGTAAACATAATTCTTAACTACTTTCTCATTATAGAATTCGGCCTAATAGGTGCCGCAATCGCAACATTTATTTCTTATTCTATTCCAGTAATTTTCGGCCCATTAATATGGAAAAAAACAAGAAAAAACGCTTCCCTAATTGCCAGCTCAGTTTTCCGTCAAACTTAAGAAATTAAATTAAAAACCACACTTAAGATAAGTAACTTAAGCCCAAGAGCCTTTTTAAACTATGAAAACAGCAGTCGCACTATTTATATTTAAAAGAATAGATACAACAGCAAGAATAATAGAGACACTGAGAAACATTAAACCAACTAGAGTTTACTTGATTGCGGACGGCCCAAGAAGCAATATCGAGAATGAACAAACTCAATGCTTAAAAACTCGGCAAACTATTGAAAAGGAAATTGACTGGGAATGTCAGATCTTAACAAAATACTCTGAAACCAACCTAGGTGGACCAACAAATATCATAAATGGAATAAGCTGGGTATTTGAACATGAAGATCAAGCCATATTTTTAGAGGATGATGACCTCCCATCAGAGTCATTTTTTTATTTTTGCGAAAACATGCTGGATAAATATAAAGATAACTTCAACATCAAAATTGTGACTAGTGGCGACAAAGACATGGGCGTCGCAAAAAAACATAAAGATAGTTACTTTTTTGACAAACACATCCTATCAATCTTAGGCTTCGCTCTATGGAAATCTAGATGGAATCAATTTGACTTTCAAATGAATGATTGGCCCACATTAAAAAATAACGGAAAAATTAAAGAGCTTTTTACATCAAAAAAGCGGTATGAGATATTATCCAATGAATGGGATAACTTATTCAATAAAAGTAATCAAAGCTGGGATTATTTTTTACTCTACAATTTTTATCGATCAAGCGGATCATGTATTATACCAACAACCAACCTAGTAGAAAATATTGGTATAAGACCCGATGCCACTAGGACTACAACCAATAATCCTCTAATTAAAAGTGCAAAGCGCTCTGAATTAAACTTCCCCTTAACTCATCCAAAAAAGATTGTATCAAACGAAAAATCCGACCTTTCACTACATAGAAGAAAGCATGGAATTAAAGCAAAACTTGGAAAAGCATTAATAAAACTAAAACTGGTTTAATAACATACAACACATGCTTTTTAATATTTAGATAATTAAGACAACCTGCATTAGGACTACCTTTCATGCTTCAAAGAATAAAAACACGCATCAAAAACAAAATTGGTTTCTACTCTAAATCATACTCCCAAGAAGGAGAAGATATGGTATTAAAGAGAATTTTCGGCTCAACCTCTACCGGCTGGTATATTGACGTTGGTGCACACCATCCAATGCGTTTCTCCAACACTTACTATTTTTATAACCGAGGGTGGCAAGGTATAAATATTGACGCGATGCCTAACATCATGGGGGAGTTTAAAAAATACCGCCCAAAAGATATAAATATCCATGCAGCCATCTCTGAGAAAAATGAAACCCTTAATTACTATAAATTTACTGATCATGCTTTCAATACACTAGATGACAAAGTAGGGCAGGAACGAGAGAATAGGAAAAAAGACCAATTTCTTGGAAAAGAAACCATGACAACTAGAAGACTGGATGAAATCCTTAAGGAGCACTTGCCAGAAGGAACAAGTATTGATTTTTTATCCATTGATGTCGAAGGCTTAGACTTATCAGTGTTAAACTCAAATAATTTCGACAAATATCGCCCAAAAGTCGTACTTGCAGAAGTTTCAAGAAAAACAATGAACGAAATAATTGATGACGAAGTTTATACCCTACTCACATCTAAAGGATATAAGTTCTTCTCCAAAACTGTAAATACACTGTTCTTTATAGATGAGAATTATATGCTGAAACGGTTCGGTTAACGAATTATAGCAATAATATAAGCGTAAAACACCTCCTAAAAGGTGATCTGTAGTAGCTCTGACTTGACCTGACAATTACCCGTTTATTTTACCGGTGCCTATCAGTTTAGATTTGAGCTAAATTATTTTCAGCCCAGATAGATTTCCCTTCAATCAATGCTCCTTTGGTATGCATCCACAGCACACCTAGCCTTGATGAGTGCGGTCATTGTTATAATATCCATCCATTCGACCAGATCTTTTTGTTAGCCCCCTATAGTTGAGTAGAGATTTTTACTTAATATTACCTGATCAAACTCATTCAAATTCGCTTTCTGTAAATGCTCGCAGGTACCATTCGTTTGGGGTGAGGATGCTTTAGTTTTTGTGTTGTCAATGTCGTTTATTGCTAGATAAAGCTGATAATCGTGGTGGTCTACACGACCACAATATTCTATCCCTCTGCCGGTTAAAATTTACAGCATAGGTTAACTATTCTGCTCAAAGCAAGGCAGCTTTTATCATTGAGTATATCGGCCGCTGTGATAGCTATTTAACCGTATAGAGCTTGCAAAAAGTAACTCTTCTATACCTACCCACAAAGACTTGTTGATAAATTCGTCACAGCCTTTGAGGCTACCCGCGGAGAACGTAACTTGAGACCCTAAGTACCCTGGGTTCGCTGTTTCTATCTCATCACAGACTTCATTGTCGCATATGTTCTTCTCAAGGGCAGCAATACTGGGCATCACTCTATATAATTCCATCTTGCGCTACTTTCACTTCTAACGCCTTCAGACGTTATTTAAATTTTTCTAAGTTAAGACGTACTCAAATTGAATAAACTCCGCTACCAGAAACGAAAATATCTTGCTTGAGTAGCCCATTTCTCGAGCAGTGTTGACCGAGCGCTGGCTGCTCAACAGCATAAAAAATAAATGTTTGCTCAGTTGCGTCATCGACACGATTTTTGATGTTAGGAGGTATTCGAGACTTGTTAATTAGGTTATCAATGTCACCATCGTCAACAAGCTCTTGATAGCGATAAAATGTATTGCGAGACACTCCCATAACTTTACAAACTTTTGAAATATTTCCGAGTTCTTCTGCGAGGTTAAGCAGACCGGCTTTGTGTTTTATGATTGAATTGTTAGCATGAAGCATTGAGAGTTACCTTTTGTTTTGTTTTGTTTTGATTTGATTTTAGATTCGCACCTTTATCAAAACGGGTAACTCTTCATTTCAAGATGAACTGTCAGATTAAGTAGGGACTAAATATACATTATGGTTCCTTTCGAATAAGCGCTAAAATAACACCTATAATCAACCCCAATATAACACTCATTAGTACGTACAACTTCCTAACCGGACCAGATGGGTAATCAGGTGCTATTGCTGGATCAATAACACTAAATACGTATTGATCCCTTACGGAGGCAAGCATTATCTTGCGGGTTTGAGATTCAATTAGCTTGAAAAGGACATTTTGCATTTCTACAACTCCCATTTCGGCAAGTTTCTCCTGCAAAAAAGTTACACTATCTGAAGCCTCCACAATATCCAATCTTCTAATATAATCATTCAACTCTAATACTAAATCATTTGCCCAATAAGCAGCATGTTTTGCATCAGTCCACTCAACTGAAATTTTCACCAAACCTGTTTTTCCGTTATCATCAATAGATAGTGCTTTAGTAAGTTTACCAACGGAACTTGCCAGAGAAGGCTCACCTTCAATCCATTCTTTTCTTTTAGAATCATAAAATTCTGCAAACAAGGCTGGCTTCAAGTTATTTTTAGTAATATAGTTCGAAAGGAATTTATAAGATGTTAATACAGCTAACGCTTTCGATTTTTCATTCACTCCTCTATTCCCTAAAGATATGCCAGCTAACCCGGCCAAACCTGAGATCCCATCTGCAACCCCGCTACTACCTGAAACGGGAGAGAGTAGTATTGAAGAGCTGTAAGTGTTTTCTAAAGTCCAGATTTTAACTGAAGCCATAGTTACAACGACAAGTGTAATAAAAAAGATAAAGTACCTACGACGAACTAATCTCCCCCAAACTTTTAGAAGGTCTAGCTCATCATTATGAAATAGATTGTTACTTTCAGATTCGCTATGTTTCAATTTTCTACCTTTAGTTATAACTTGACTAAAACACCTATATTAGCAACACCATATATAAACAGAGTTAAGCTAGCTCGTATCTATATATACCTTACAAACTACTAACTGCAGCAGCACCTAAGGCAATCTGATAGAAGATTTGACTCATATCACGCCATAATACTATCTGATCAAGTTTGTCAGCATCTAAAGGTACCACTATGGTATCTCCTGGCGCTATCTGCTTTATATTACTCGCAAACCAGCTTGAACTTTCTGGAATCTGCACTCCACCATTTGCCTTAATGATATAAACCCGACCTTCGTCGGCTTTATCGGTTATACCACCGCTTCGATTAATATAATCCCAATAATCTAATTGTGATTCATATATTTGTGAAATCGGCAGCTGTACCTCTCCAATTATCGTGACGGAGTTCTTTTTAGTGGGAATATAGAGCGCGTCCCCTTTTTGTAATGGGATCGAGTATTCCGAATCTTCAGCAAGCACCTTTTCAAGGTCAATCACTAAACGCCCTTTGGCACTGGTATTTTTTAATTGTGATAGCAGTTTTTGAGCTTGACCCACATCACTTGCTTTATCTTTATTATTCAGCGTAACAAGCTCTGCTTTGGCAATATCTTCTGCGAGACGCTCTTGCATTTCTTTTAATTGCTGGGCTTGCTGCTCTTTTAGTTCTACTCGAGTAAACATAGCACCTGGTGCATAAGCATATTCTGTTAAACCACCTGCTCTCTTAAGCAAAAGCGCCAAGGTATCATTTTTATAAACAGGATAGATACCTGGAAACTTAACCTCACCTGTTAGTGTCACTTTTTCAGATTCAGCCCAGTTTGGAATAGTTTTAATCTGCAACACATCACGCGATTTCAGAAAAAAATTAAGTGAGTCCGCCTGAGAAAGGTTTAAATCCACACGATATTGGTGACGCTCTTGTTTTTCGTTAAATTCTGTTCGACTTAATTCTGCTCGAAGCTGAAAGGCTTTTTCTGTCAAGCCACCTGCCGCATGAATTAAATCTGTCACTTGCATAGTTTGAGTAAGCGGATAAATTCCTGGGTAACGTACATCTCCACTTATACTCACCTCTTGAGAGACTTGACTAACCCCAGCTTGACGTCTTAATTTTTCAACAATTTTTTTAACTACGGCTTGACGCGCTTCTGCTTCTGCTTCTGCTTCTGCTAACATTGGGGCATACAAACCAAAGAAAATCACTTCATCCTGATCGTGAAGCAGTATATTTTTTTCTGTTTCGGGTTGTGCGAGCGCTTGAGCCAGACT
>Ga0105348_1000612_pt1 | contig 26565 bp, 19 predicted proteins | sample EN8Hudsemesocosm_2_FD_83504 | JGI IMG/M metagenome (GOLD analysis project Ga0105348, IMG submission 83504) | Methane-oxidizing microbial communities from mesocosms in the Hudson Canyon - EN8C Hudson Canyon | ecosystem: Environmental > Aquatic > Marine > Cold seeps | place: Hudson Canyon... | reverse complement strand
GCTTGATTGTGCTACAAGCGTTTTCTCTTTTTGGCTATCAGATAAATTATCTTTTAATAACAGATGAAGCATGCCAATAACACCATTCATAGGGGTGCGTATTTCATGGCTCATTTTGGCTAAAAATTCACTCTTTGCATTCGCAGATTTTTCAGCACATATTTTTGCTTTAACCAGTTCACTTGTTCGTAAGCTAACTTCATCTTCAAGTCTTTTATTAAACTCTAAAACTTCATGTTTGGCAGAGTCTAATTCGCTAACCATTGCTGTGACGGCTTTTTCAACAACCGTTAACTCGTTATCTTGGGGGGTTTTTAGATTGATTTTAAAGTTTGATAGATTGTCGAAATTAAGATCAGATATGGCATGGGTTAGTCTGCTTAATGGCTTTAATAATATATATTTACTAACCCATAAAAATATTAACCATAATGCTGCACCTTTGATGATGGCATTAATGATTAAAAAGAAAAAACCAAGCTGCACCCGATTAAGAATAACCGTAGAGTTAGAATAAAGCGTGACATAACCTAGTTTATTTTTACTTTTCATGAACTCAAAGGAAACGGGAAAGCGATACGAGAATAGGTCGTCAAAGTTATTCTCTAAATTATTGATATGCTTAGTTGTATCACCCTCTTTATCAGAGCCTTTATTATTGATCTGGCCTGTTTTGTTGACAATTATTAAAGAATCGCCCTGAATACGTTCAACTTTTATGCCGACAATGATAGGCACCTGTGACATTCCCATCACAACTTCGTTAATTCGGTCTCTATCCAGGTCCCATAAAGCTTTGCTTAAAATAGGGCCAAATATCTGCTCATAGGACTGGAGCTCATTTTCGATGGTCTTTTGAGTATGATGGTACTCTTTTACCATATGTATGATCGTGACGGTTAAAGCGACCAAGCAATATAGAGAGAATACAATAAACATGAGCTGCCTGGATATTGATGAACTCTTACTGCGTGGGAAATGCTTTAAGTCTAATAATTTCATTGTATGCAGCTATTTGGAATCCATTTACGCCAGAGTTGTTCATTATTAACTAACCAGTTATTTGCAGCTTCTTTTATCGTTTGTTTCTTCACATCGACTAAAGATGAGGCTGTGGCAATTTGCAGATTGGTAAAGTTTATATTTTTAAGGGTTTGATAGGCGCAAGGCCAAATAGATTCCATTTTTACCCAAGCAGCTTTTCTTAACCAGCCACCTTTTGGATTGCCGCAATCATGAGCAAAGTTAGGGTTTATACCCCAATTTGGGTCTGTTTCACATTCTGGTTCGTAATTTGGAAACTCTATAAATGCACCTTCGTAAATTGATTCAACCCAGTTTGGGGTCCAATTAAACAGCACGATAGGGCGTTTGTTTTTTGCCGCTTTTTCTAATTCGATCCACAGGTCATCCCCTTTAGATAGTATTTTTACTTTAAAGTCTAAGCCTAAGGCTCTAACACGTGCGGGATCAGGCTTTTCCCATGGACCCGAAAAGTATGTACCTAAAGGCGTTGAAAAAGGAGTTTCAAATTTTTTAGCGCAATTGTTCAAAGCTTTCCAATCAGGGAGTCCTGGACATACATCTTCAACATATTTCGGGTACCACCATTCTTCTCGTGTTTTTGCATCATGCGTTCCAGCATTAACAATACGCCCCTCCCTTATCATTCGGTTAAACATCTCCGACATTGTGCCTTGCCATACTTCAACTTGAACATGGGCAAGGCCATGCGCTAAAGCGCCCCATTGGTCAGCAGTAGAGGTAGGGATGTATTCAACCTGATAACCCATGTGCTGAAATATTCTGCCCGTTACTTGAGAAAGTACAATTTGGCTGGTCCAGTTATTGGTAATAATTCGAATGGGCTTTGTTTTATCCTCTGACTTAGAGGTATTGGCAAAACTAGAAGCAGTAAAGAGTAAACAGGAAAGGATGAATAAAATGGGCTTCAATCGAAACATGGTAATAACCAGTTTGAATAAAAATAGGGTCTTAACAATATAGGAGAGCGAATCATTTGTGTCTAGCTTGAGAGGATTTATTCTATTGTTTCACTAAGATAGTCGAGCAGTAATCGAACTTTAGACGATAGGTGTCTATTATGCGGATACACCGCCCATACCCCTTCATCCGGTTCGCGATTTTGTTCCAAAAGCGAGACCAACTGTCCATTTTTAATATAAGACAGCACATAATAGTCGGGTAGCTGAACGATACCTATACCTTTTAATGCGGCATCAACCAGAGCGCGTCCATTGTTACACCGGATATTTCCCTTGATTCGAATTTTACGCGCTTTGCCTTTTTCCTGAAAACGCCAATAGTCCAAGGTTCCTTGCAGGCAGTTGTGATGTTCAAGTTCTGACAGAGAATGAGGCTCTCCGAATGCAGAAATGTAGCCTTGCGATGCACACACATATTGGATTCTTGACGCGAGTCGCTTCGCCATCAACGTAGAATCATCCAGTTTCCCCAAGCGAATAGCTAAGTCAAATCCTTCATCAACCAGATCTAGTATTTGATTACTTAAATGCAATCGCACTTCTAATGCGGGATATTTGGCAACAAAGTTGTTTATTAGCGGTGCAATCAAGCTTTCCCCATAAGTAACTGGGGCTGTTATTTGTAGCTTTCCTGAAGGTATTCTCTGTAAATTGGTGATCGCACGCTCGGCTTCTTCTAAGCCGTCCAACACCAGCCTACAGTGCTGATAATAAATTCTGCCAAGTTCAGTGGTAGATACCTTGCGAGTAGTACGATGAAACAGTTTGGTAGAAAGTCGCATTTCCAGAGCACTCACTTGTCTGCTGACTTGGGCGGTTGAGATACCCAGTCGTCTAGCGGCTGCTGTAAAACTCTCCAATTCGGCGACCGAAACAAATTCACTCACCCCTTCCCAATTGAACATGATGACCTCTCATTTAAAACACTAACATCTTTGTTATATTTTCTTCTGCTAATCGAATAAGACCCATTTTCTAAAACGCCTATTGATTATTACCTGTCAGTAAAAGTGATTTACTATTTACCTAGATTATCATTCGTGCAGATATAGATACAATTCAAATTATAGGTGTGGCGACCATTTCACGACATGCTCTCAACTCATGCACTTAGGATATCAATATGATGACACAGACGATCAAATCAAAAGCAGCTGTTGCCTGGAAAGCAGGCCAACCACTTACCATGGAAGAGGTCGATGTGATGCCGCCACAAAAAGGCGAAGTTCGCGTAAAAATGATCGCAACCGGTGTGTGTCACACGGATGCATTCACTCTCTCTGGCGATGATCCTGAAGGCATATTCCCATGTATTTTAGGTCACGAAGGTGGCGGTATCGTTGAATCAATTGGTGAAGACGTGACCAGTGTTAAAGTCGGCGATCATGTTATTCCACTTTATACGCCTGAATGTGGTGAGTGTAAGTTCTGTAAGTCCGGCAAGACTAACCTATGCCAGAAGATACGAGAAACCCAAGGCAAGGGCCTGATGCCAGATGGCACCACTCGCTTCTCTATAGATGGCCAGCCTATCTTTCATTACATGGGCACTTCAACCTTTTCTGAATACACAGTTCTACCTGAGATTTCATTAGCTAAAATCAACCCTGAAGCCCCTCTGGAAGAAGTATGCCTCTTGGGTTGTGGCGTCACTACCGGTATGGGGGCCGTGATGAACACGGCTAAAGTAGAAACAGGGGCGACTGTCGCTGTGTTTGGTCTGGGCGGTATTGGTTTGTCGGCCATCATCGGAGCCGTTATGGCGAAAGCCAGTCGTATTATCGCGATAGACATTAATGAAAGTAAATTCGAGTTGGCTCGCAAACTGGGTGCCACGGACTGTATTAATCCCAAAAACTATGACAAGCCAATCCAGGAGGTGATCGTTGAACGAACTGACGGCGGTGTAGACTACTCATTTGAATGTATCGGTAACGTACACGTTATGCGCTCTGCCTTAGAATGCTGCCATAAGGGCTGGGGCGAGTCTATTGTAATAGGTGTTGCTGGTGCAGGTCAGGAGGTATCAACCCGCCCCTTTCAACTTGTGACCGGTCGTGTATGGAAAGGCTCTGCCTTTGGCGGGGTTAAAGGTCGTTCAGAACTACCGGAATATGTTAATCGTTACATGGCGGGTGAGTTCAAACTGGATGATTTTATCACTCACACGATGGACTTAACGCAAGTGAATGAAGCTTTTGATCTAATGCACGAGGGTAAGAGCATCCGCACTGTCATCCACTTCGATAAATAACCCCCATTTTTGTCTTTTGCTTTCTGCCTTTAGTGCGAAGGCATCAGGCGGAGAGTCAATTTATTCAGAGACTCTCGAAGCAGCAGCAAAGGGCCGTAATTACCTGCTTGACTTACGTCGACAGATAGCTACGACTACAGCTACTACTTCATCGCCAGCTTTATTGAAGATCACCTGCATTTCATCTCAACAAGTGAGTCTACAGAGAATAGAAAAGGAGCTCCAAATGTAAAAACACAAAAAATGAACATTAGAAACCATATTCTTTTAATATCGCATCTAGTGTGCCATTCATCTTAATTTTTTTGAGCCCTTTATTAAAAGCGTCAATAATTTTTTTATGCTTAGCGTTACTAAGCCCTGATGTGACATGTAGCGCATTTGTAGATAGAGGTGATTTAATAAATTCAATTTGGTCTAAATATTCAGGGCTTTGGCTTTTCAACATTGCTCTGGCAACAATTTCATCACCAACAGCAAGATCTACTCTATCTTTAATAAGTTTTTTTACATTAGATAGCAGATCTTTTGTTTCAGGTCGTCGGAAATTTTTCGCCGTTAGAAAGTCGTCTCCATAGCCATACCCCCTAACGATGCCAATTGATTTACCTGTCAGACTTTCCAAGCCCTTATAATCGAAGTCATCACCTTTACGCTTAATAAATTTAATATCATTGTATAAATAGGGGTCACTGTAATGCAGAAACGCTGTCCGTTCTTTCGTATACCAAGTCCCTAGTAACACGTCATAGTCAGCTTCTTTCACCCCGTTGATAGCTCTCGCCCAAGGGACAAAATTCATCTCAACGTCATAACCTTGTGTTTTATAGGCGGCACGCGCGATCTCCAATACGATGCCTTGGCTCGGAACGTCAGGATCTAGAAATGGGGGCCAGGGGTCACCTGCCGCAACAATTGTTTCTGAAAAAGATTGCGATGAAATGATGAATGTAAAAAGAAACACTAATAAACGGTTCATAAGCCACCTTTATATGCTTGGATTTAAAATAATTCAACACTTATACCTTGGAACGTTGAGTTACTTTAAAAATAGACTACTTATTCATATTTATCATAAATTAAGTCATCTAAATAAACTGGGCCTGCAAAATTATAGCCTCTCTTAACTAGCACATCGCAGCAAAGAAGAAGCATCTTCAAATTTATCCTTCTTTAGAAAATGTTCAATCCAATCATCTTCAGGGGTATTGTCAAAGTGATTATCTACATTTTCAAACCACTTGATGTGATTAATAGATTGAGCGGCGGGGGTTTCAAAGCTCAATTTTAATGACTGCTCATAATGGCTAAGTGCTGTTTGAATATCAGAATTTTTATGCAAACAATTTGCTAGGGTATAGCCCATCATAAAAGCCGAAGTTAAGCCCTGCCCTGCACTATAATGAAAAGACATTGCGCCATCACCAATCAGGGTAACGTTTTCATGAAATGCACTCTTTATAGTATTCATTCTGAAGGTATACCATGGCAAATTTGCAGGCCTTAAAGAAATTTTGTCACCATTACTACTTAGTATTTCATTCAAATAAGGAATGGCCTCTTCAGGTGACTTTCCTTGAAATGCTGCTGAATTCATGCAGTCGTCAGTCATCTCAATAATCACGACCTGTTTATTTTCAGTAAGAGGGTATGAAGTCATTAAAATCACCCCTTCAGGTGCTTTAAACGCATAAAAACAAGCTTCTTTTCTTATTTGTGGTGTTTCGTTAATAAACCATGAAAACTTTAGCTTTGCTTTATAAACATCAGGAGCTAATTGAGATGAAAACTGACGCCTGACTACACTGTTTACACCATCAGCTCCAACTAACAAGTCAGAAGATTTTTTTAAGCGCTTAAGGTGAGAGGGCATTATTTTCTTTTCTCGAATTTTCACACCTAAAGATAATGCTTTATCTTGAAGATAACGTATCAGTTCAGTTCTTTTCACACTAAAACCATCTGAAAAATCAAAAGTTTGCTTATGATTGTTCGTCTTCAATAGTGCTTTGGTAATTAGTAGGGGCTGAGTGTGTGGAAATAAAGATTGGAAATAGTTTTCATCCATTCTTTCCAATAAAGAAGTACTTAGGCTTTGAAGTGTATAACCCAGACCAAAAGAATTATCAGACTCATTTCTCGCTTCATAAATTGAAACATTATAATCAGGGTTTATAGACTTAATCGAATTAGCAAAATAAAGCCCCGCTGGACCACCACCAATGATAGAAATTTTCATACTACTTCAACCTTTAAAACACACAGATAAAACCTAATAATCTTTGATCGACATATCTTTACACTGTAAACTAAATATTTCAATCACTTTAAACTGTTTTTGGGACTTTATTGCAATTGTTTTGTCTTTTAATAAAACAACTATAACGGGTAGAACACTACTCAGACAGTCACTAATCCGCTAAACTGCAGCGCTTTCAACCAAGAGGCTAAGTCATTCGTGTCGAACAAAAACTATCATCATGGCGCTTTGAAAGAAGCCTTAGTATGCTCTGCTCGTAAAATTTTGACAGACCAAGGTGCTGACGCACTCTCACTGCGAGTAATAGCCTCTGATGTAGGGGTGTCCCATATGGCACCCTATTCTCACTTCAAAAACAAAAAAGAACTTGTTCAGGCCATTGCCGCATCTGGTTTTAATGAATTAACCGAAAAAATGCTGTCAGATAGCCAAGCGCTAAATAAGCCTCAAGATTTAATCCTTGCTTATGGGGTCACCTACATCGAGTTCGCAATTGAACACCCCCAACTTTACCGCTTAATGCTTGGACAAGTTGAAACCAGTGGAAAGCGAAGTTTGAAAACAGACAAGCGACATAACAGTAAAACTGAATCTACCAGCCCTATTGTATCTCTTGAATTAGAAGCAAGCTCCAATCGCCCTTTTGACCTACTTCATGATGCCTTTTTTAAAGCGCTCAAGACTGATGATGCTTTGACTGTAAAAGCTCAAGCTTTAGGTGCTTGGTCAATGGTTCACGGTATGGCGGCCCTGATTATTGAAGGCCATTTTTCTATCCCTGACACACTGTCAGTGAAAGACTTTTTGGCCTTAGCGACGGTGAAATTGAAAGACTAACTAAGTACCCAAGTTATTCTGGCGTACTCTTCAAACAAAATACCACCGGAATAACTAGGTAGCTCATCAAACTAAAGCATAATTTCAATGTCTTCAGTTGGAAAAGCGACACATGAATGAATCCAGCCAAACTGTTTATCCGACTTTCTCAAATGCGCCTCGGGTGGATTAAACACCTCTCCAGAAATTAACTTCACCCGACACAAGCTGCACTCACCAGAACGACAGGCATTTTCCGCTTGATAACCATTTCGTTCCAGGCTGTTTAATAAAGGTTCACCGACTTTAGCTCTGAAATTCCCCTTTCCTTGAACGGTCACCGTTATCTCATCTTCAACGCCAACACTCTCTGGCCAGTCTTTCATCTGGTTAGGATATTTAGGGGGCCCATTAGCTTCAATTCGAATAAAACGAGGCTCCACATTTAATTCCCATAACTGACTCTGGCAGTATTCATTAAAAGGGGTTGGACCACAGATATAAAACATTTTATGACTTAGATCCCCCACAAGCTCGGTAATCATTTCACTGTTTAAATGCCCTGTTCGCCCATCATAACCTTCAGGAGGGCGTGAAATAACTTCAGTTAATTTGAAGTTTTCATACTTCAAAGCAAGTGCTCTCAGGGCACCAACAAAAATAACATCATCGACATAACTTGAGGCATAAATAAAATGAAACTGATAAGGAAGTTTTCGCTCCAGCACATCTTTAATCATACTCATAGCTGGCGCAATACCGGAGCCGCCCGCTAGAAAAACCAAATCCTGACCATGAAAAACAGGGTTATGATAAAAAGTCCCCATTGGCCCAGTGCTATGAAGTTGTTGCCCCACTTCCAGACGATCTAACAAATAATGACTGACAAAACCTTCTGCAACACGCTTAACCGTTACATCATAATATTCACGCTGCAAAGGTGAAGATGAAACCGCATAAGGTCGAGCGGTTTCAACCCCATCAATTGTCACAAATAAATTGATGTATTGCCCTGCCTGAAAAGGTGGTAAAAAACCATTCGTTGAGACAAACCGAAACGTTTTGGTCGTTTCCGTTTCATCAATAATTTCAGACACTTCTAAAGTTAATCGTTTAGGGTGTAATTTGGCAATCGTTCTTGCTGTCGCCCATTTTTGATCGGTAAAATCAGAACCTGTTTTGGCTAATTCTTCTTTAGCCTTTACGGCTTCTTGATAGCCAACAACCTTATTGAGTACATTTGATTTAGGCATATTCACACTCCTTACGTTCTGTTTTCAATTTTTTTAGCACTGCTCGTGCAGTTGACTCACCAGCCATATAAGTTGGTTGAAAGCCTCCCATATTGTTCCAGCAACCCGCCAGATACAAACCAGAGATTGACTCAATTCGATCTCTGAAAAGTTCTGAATCCTGTGGATTTTGTTTAAAACCATAGATAGCCCCATCAGGGGTATTCAGATAACGCATCATGGTAAGTGGGGTTGCAACTTCAAGCTCTTCGATATGGTCACGAATTTTAGGAAATGTCTGAGCAATTAAATCAAGTAATTTCTCTGCAAAATCGTATTTTGTTTGCGCATAATCCGCTTCAGGAATGTCTTTCCATAAATCGCCATACTGCAAATTGACTAAGGTCACGATGCTTTTGCCTTCAGGCGCAAAGCTAGGGTCATCAAAGTTATAACAAGTCAGCATTCCTGCATGAAGTTCATCCATGCTTTGCATGCCTTCATACACCAAATTTTCATCTTGTGTGGTACATATAAAATTAGACGCAGCAGTCACACCTAACTCCTCGGGAGTGCAATCCAAGCCCATATATAAAACAAACGCAGATGTCCCCATACGGCGTGATTTAAAGTCTTCACGCACTGCAATTGGAGGTTGATCATGGTCGAGCAGTTCGTTATAGGTAATAATCGAGCTGGCATTAGAAACAACGGCTGAACAAGAAATTTCCACATCTTCTTCAGTCACAACTGCGCGTACGACATCACCGTTCGTAAGAATTTTCTTTGCACCGCAATTAAAACGGACCTCCCCACCCGCTTCCATGAAAGACTCAAGAAGTGCACTCGAAAGTGCTTGTGAACCACCTTTGATATGCCAAGGTTTAAAAGCTGCATAGGCATAAATCATACTGGCAAGGTCAGGGAAAGGAATATCCTTAGGTGGTACACCAATATAGCACCAGTAAGCCGCCAGTATTGTTTTCAGTTTTTCATCATCAAAAAACTCATCCAATACATCTTTGGAAGAGCGCATACCGTATTTAATATAATTTGGACAGGTTGCAACCAGTGTAGCCTCATCATTAGCTTTACGAGCTCTAGGTAGCATCATAAAACTTTCTAAAGTGATCGTTTCACAAAGCTTCATAAAGCGAGCTAGATTTTCACTCTCAGAAGGGAAATCAGCTTGTAACTTTCGACGTAAGCCAGACCAGCTTGCAGGTAAAGTTGTATCAATTTCATCGGTAACAACTATACGATAAAGCTCATTTTCCTGAACAAACTCAACCTTATCCATCACCCCCAAATCTTTAAATATTTTGCGCATAATAAATGGGCGATCTTCAGTACCAAGACCACTTAACTGATGCAAAGCCACCTCAAACTCATATTCACCCCGCACAAAAGAAGTTGCACAACCACCAGGAATGTTATGCCGTTCTAATAATAATGTTTTACTTCCACCACGCTGCAAGGCTGTTGCAGCAGTCAAACCTGCATTACCAGCACCGATAACAATTGCATCATATTGCTTCATACTTATCTCCAAACACTAAAAGCATCAGTTCAATTTTTGTACTTACTATACCCGAAACATCTTTACACTGTAAAGCAAGCAAACTTTACAATGTAAATTAATAGCAGTCAATAACCAACATTCTGTTTTTTGAACCAAGTGATTGGATTTAATTATTTAAATGGAATGAGACTGAGACAACGCATTTGAAAAGTATTAAAGCTTGTAGCCTTATGCGTAAGGACACAAAAATCGAACCGTTGTGCCTAAACCAAGCTCTGAATGGTAAGTTAGCACGAAGTTATGGTCTTTTGCAGTAGCAATAATAAATTGAGTTCCAAGCCCATGAACATCGTCTTTATTAAATTGTTTCAATAACAAAGTATCTAATTGTTTTGCGGACATCCCACACCCATTATCGGTAAAAGAGACAATGTAATAGTCATCTTTCATATCATAATCAACAACTAATTTTTTTGAGTCTGCATTAATAGCATTATCGACCACATTGTCTTTTATTCGCTTAATCGTTAAGTCATTTAAGCACACATATTTTTCTTCATCATGAAAGTGACATATCACGTCTATCTTAATGGGATACTGATTCTGTAGGGCTTCAAGATCTGGTTTAGCGTTAGTTTCTATATACTCCCTCAAATTCCAATTAACTTTATCTGACTCACCCTCTATCACCTCTGCTAATTTATTGATAGAAAGTAATTCGCCTAATAATTCGTGGGCCCGATTAGATGCTTCATTCGACCTTTCAAGCCAAATATTATCTGTTAGATCAGGGTGCAATTCCGTTGCAATATCAAGGCAAGACTTAACCTGAAACATTCTATTTCTCAAGTCATGAATGATGAACTTTTCTTTTTTATCTGAGTAACTCAAAAGCAATACTCTAAGCCGGTTAAATTTTGAACTATTTTAAAAATAGCACTAAATAAGAAACGGTCAATTTAATTACTCAGTTTTATCAATAATTTAAGGGCTGATAGCCTGTTACACTTTACGTTTTGTAGGGCTAATTAAGGTACACCTATTTTTTAGATGTATTAGCTAAACCAAAATCTTCCAATATGGAGTACATGCAAGGAATAACAAACAAAACTAACAAGGTTGAACTACCTATCCCAAAGACCATACTGGTTGCGAGTGGAATTAGTATTTGGGCTTGAAGACTGGTTTCAAATAATAAAGGCGCCATTCCGGCGATCGTTGTTAAAGACGTTAACAATACAGCTCTAAAACGATCGTGACTAGCTTTTGCTGCTGCTTCATGCACTGTAAATCCTTCTTTAACCCGCATCTTTACAAACTCTACCAATAGAATGGAATCATTCACAACAATCCCGGCAAGAGAAACAAAACCCAGCATAGAAGGCATGGTAATATCAAAGCCCATAATCCAATGCCCCCAAACGACACCAATAAAGGCTAAAGGAATGTTCAGCATTACGATGACGGGTTCCGCGTATGAGCGAAACTGAAAACTAAGCAGAACAAACACCCCTGCCAGCCCTAGCAAAAATGCAGTATTCATTGAGCCTTGCGCTTCAGCACCTTCCTTTACCTCTCCTTCTAATAAAAACTGAACACTTGGGAAACGTGCTTGAGCACCCTCAAGATACTGGCGCTTCAAATCAGCCATGACTGCACCTGTGTTATTTAGCTCACTATCAATATCACCAAACACAGAAACTGTGCGCTTATTGTTGATCCTGTGAATACGCGAAAACCCTCTAGTGGGTATAATTTCTGCCACATGAGATAAAGGTACAATAGAACCATCAGCCGGATGAATAATAGGAAAGTTGTCGAAGTCAGCTAACTCATCTGTTGAGGCTTCATCCAAACTCACCACGACCTCAAAGGTTTCTAATCCGATCGTCGACTCAACAACCTTTGAACCTTGATAAGCAGATCGCAGTTGATTGGCAATGGTTTGTGCATTCAAGCCTAAAGCAAATGCACCTTGTTTTAGGTGCAAGGTAAATTCCGGCTTTCCTGGACGTAAGTCATCAAATAGATTACTCACACCAGGGTATCCCGACAACCACTGCTGTAGTTCATGCGAAGCGATTGATAGCTCATTCAGGTCATCACCTTTCAAGCGGATTTGAATCGCTCGCCCTGTTGGCCCAAGGGCAGGTTCTTTAATCGTTAGCGCAAGCACTTCAGGAAATTCACCAGCCTTATCACGCCACAAACGAATAAATTCGTTAAGTGAAAAATAACGATATTCAGCAGGTAATACATCAACATTAATTGTCGCTAAGTGAGCACCTGTTTCAAAGGCGTCTGGATTCTGATTAAAGTTTACTGCCATTGATTCAATCACCGGCCCACCCTGCTTTTCAGACATCACGTCGCCAGCATCATTGAGCGCTCTCACCATTTTCTCGACAAGTTCTTCCGTTTTAGTCATTGAAGTGCCAGACGGCAATAGAATACGCGCTTCAAGCAAGTTCCCTTCTATGTTTGGAAAAGGTGAAAACTTGATAATGCCAGCTACTAGCATGCTTATTGAAATAATTAAGATGGCAATCACACTACCAACAAAGGCATATCGGTAATGAATTAACGTCGCCACAATATCGTCCACTTTAAGACGTACCTGATCAAAACCATGATCAAAACGGATTCGAAAATTAGACGGACCTTTTCTTTTAGCATGCGCCAACGAGTGATGCAGATGACTCGGTAGAATAAAAAAGGCTTCCAGCAAAGACACTGTAATTACCGAGATTAGCACCACAGGAATGACTTTGAGTAACTGACCGATATCGCCTTTCAAAAAGAGTAAACCACTAAAAATACAAAGCGTGGTTAAAAAGGAAGAAAACACACCTTTAGATACCCGTTTCGTGCCATCAATAGCCGCTTGTAAAGGCGTCTTGCCTCGCTTAATTTCACTGCCAATACTTTCACTGATCACGATTGCATCGTCCATCAATATGCCTAGCGCTAGTAGTAAGGCCACCATCGATAACATATTGATGCTGACACCCAATTGTGCCAACACAAATGCACTCGCCAAAAATGAAACAGGTAAGCCCATCACCACCCAGAAAGAGTAACGAATATTAAAGAACAACCACATCACGGCAAACACCAATACCAGACCTTGCCAGGCATTTGTACTCAACATATTAATTCGGTCTTGAATAAGACTGGTGTAATCTTGCGTCAAATGCAGCTCAACCCCTTTGGGTAATAACCTGCTTTCCTTGGCAATGAATGCTTTCACTGCATCAAGGACAAACAAGCTATCATCCAAGGTGTTTTTCTTTACTTCCAAAAACGCTGCCGGTTTTCCTTGATAGGAGATTTTGTTTTCAGTTTTATCGAAGCTGCTGCTAATACTCGCGATATCAGACAACTTTATTTCATTCATCTGCTGACCTTGAATGACACTGAGTTGCGCCAAATCTTCTACGGAGCGTTTTTCATCATTAAAACGAATTTGGTAATCTCGAAAGTCAGTTGTAATATCGCCCGCAGGTAAATCAACATTTTGTTGTGCCACTAAGTTAGCAATATCTTGGATACTCATACCGTATTTGCGAAGGTTTTCTTGCGGCACCTCGATTTTGAACTGACGTGTTGAGAACCCTTTGATTTCTACTAATGGAATATTAGGTTGAGCAAGCATTTTTTGCTTCATTTGTTCAGCGAGTGTTTTTAACTCTTGCCTAGGGATATCGGCAGTTAGGGCAAGTGTGATCACTTTTCCTGTTCTACCAAGTTCATTCACAATGGGTACTTCCGCTTTCTCTGGAAAATTATCAACCCCATCTACCGCACTTTTTATATCATCCAGAAATTCAGTAAAGTTGCCTTCTTCAACCATTTTAACAGTCATCAAACCTTGTGAATCTCTAGCTTGGCAACGCTTTTCTTCCATAAAGCTAATACCATCCAAAGCGTCTTCCAGTATTTTACAAATCGATTGCTCTACATCACTTGGCGAAGCGCCTGGATAAAGAACATTTATATCCACCTCATAAGAATTAATAACGGGAAAGGTCTCCCGTTTTATGGTCGGTAAGGTTAACAACCCTGCCAGAATCAATAACACCATGATCAAATTTGAAGCCGTAGGGTGCTCAGTAAAATAACGAATCATATTACTGCTCCTTTAACCAAGCCGTGATTTGCTGCTGCCTTTGAGTATCCAATACTTCGTTTAGCGGCATACCTGATACCGCTGGAAAAACATCCGAAGTTATAACTTTTTCACCTTCATGTAAGCCTTGTTCAATTAATAACATTGAACCTTGGGTGTCTGCGGTAATTTTTTTACGACTCAAGGCCGTTTTTTGATCAACAACATAAAGCTCTGTTTCATGCAAGGCGTCACGTGGAATGACGATATAACTTCGCGCTTTGCCTTTCAAAATAACTTCAGCGAACATCCCGGCTAATAAGGGTGGTTTTACACCAGGACGAATATTTTCATAAGGATTATCAACGCTAACGATAATACCAAGCGTGCGAGAAGACGGGTCCAGATTGCTTAAAAAGCGCTCAACTTTAGCCTCCCACTTCACGCCATTATGACCCGATAATTTAACCGTAGCGCCTAAGCCTAATTTGGAAAATATTGATTCCGTTTCACTTTTCAGTTGAATGATGTCATTAATATTTATATTTGCAGGAAAGCCTTTTGATATCTTTTTAAATTGGTCAAAAGGAAACTGTGCGTTAATTAACACTCGATTTATATTCTGAGCCTTAAATAGCGTCGCCCCTTGGGTAATAAATTGATTATTCTCCACTGATTCTTCAGAAATACGTGCATTGAACGGTAAACGAATAACCGTACGTTCGAGGTTTCGCTGTTGAGTTTCTACATCGGATTGGGCAATCACTTCTTTCGCTTTTAATACATCTCGCTGTGAAGGAAGCGCTGCTAATTGGCTTTTCAGGTTTTGTACTTCACGTTTCAATTGAAGTGTACTAGATTGCTGTGAATCAAATTTTGACTGGGAGATAGAACCTTTTTTGATAAGATTTTGTGAGCGTTTCAGCTCCTTCTTAGACAGTGTTAAACGCTCTTGAGCTAGCTGTAAATCTGTCATTGCATCGTTAAGGTTAATTTCCAATTCCACTAAGTTCGCCTGACTGACCGCTAATTCTGCCTGTGCTTTTTTCAGTGCTAATTGGTAGTCATTTTTCTCTATTCTAACGATGACAGTATCTTTCGGTAAAATAGAGCCAGGTTTTAATTGAGGGTGGATATACTCAACTTTGCCAGAAATTTCAGACTTCCCCTCAAGTAAAATATCGGGTATCACTTCGCCAAAACCACTTATTTTGGGTGGCACATCATAACGTTTTGCGGTAATCACTTTGACGGATGTCGTTGGCTTTCTCTCAACCTGATGCACCATTTTTGGCTGAGATTTCACTAAGAGCACAGCAATGATGACACCAATGATGGCAACCAAAGGTAATGCTAATTTTCGGTTTAATAGGTTCATACTCATTTAAAGTTCCCCCTCATTGTTCGTTTTAATATTCTGACACCCCGTTAAAAACAACTGATAGACATGTTCAGCCCAATCGTTTCCAGAAACTTCTTCGTGAGATATTTCCCAAGCATTGTCTCTAATAAATGCGCCAACAAAGGGCATTACAATTAAATTCATTAAAGAAAATGCCACCCATTTCGAGTCAAGGTCTTTTCTAATCAAGTCTTTCTTTTTCAACTGGTCAATTAACACAGGTAAAAATTGCGCTATTTTTTTAGGCATCGTATTAATAAACTGATCCCGCAATGGGCCGTCGGTATGTATGACGTCATCAGTGATAAAACGCGTGATGGCAGGGTCTTCAGAAAATCGTTTGATGGCGATATAGATGAATGCTTTAAGTGGATCTTTACTCTTTAAAACACCTTGTAAGCTTTGTAAGCGGCTTTCCTCCTCTCTTTGCATCATCGCTAAGAACAACTCTTGCTTACCGCCAAAATAATAACTAATCATTGCAGACTTCGTATTAGCTTGCTCTGCAATTTCTCGAATAGTGATATTACGGTAACTTTTTTCATGCAAAAGTGCGTAAGCCGCATCTATTAATTGATTCTTCCGCTCAAGCTGAACCTCAGGATCAACAGGTCGGCCTCGTCTTATCGTATTTTTAGACATTTAGTTTATCGTTCGATTAATTTAATCAAATGATAAATTAAATAGCATAAAAATCAATTCATTTTATGTAACTGTTTTTTATTAGCTAAATAAAAGTTTTTTCAGTCAAACTTTTCAGCCTCTCAAGTACGCTTAATGTTACTTACCTGGTTTGTGAGCAACTATCATTTCAGGAATTTTATTCAACGATACCTCATAATCGATACCCCCTAATTTAACGGCTTCTTGCGGCATACCATAAACAACGCAAGTTGCCTCATTTTGCGCAATTGTTGTAGCACCCGCGTCATGCATCTCCTTAATCCCTTTCGCTCCATCGTCGCCCATTCCTGTCATAATAATTCCTTGAGCATTACTCCCTGCAAATTTAGAGACAGAACGAAATAACACATCAACAGATGGTTTATGACGGCTAACCAACGGCCCATCCTTTACTTGCACAGTTGCGCCAAACTTTGTCGTTTGGAGCATCATATGTTTTCCTCCTGGAGCAATAAGCACCCTTCCCTGCAACAAGGCATCATTATCCTCTGCTTCTTTAACTTCAACCTGACATAACTCATTTAGTCGATTAGCGAAGGTATGAGTAAATTTTTCTGGCATATGTTGCACAATCAAAATCGGCAATGTATTGGCTGGAAGCGCCGTTAGCACAGCTTCAATAGCTTGGGTTCCCCCTGTAGAGGCTCCTATTGCAATTAAAGCTCCTGTTCTCTGAACATTACGCCCTCCCCCTTTACTTAACATAGCGTCAGCAGTTAATTTTGAGGTTACTTTAGCAATAATAGGTTTAATGTGTTTTTGTTTAGCGCCTGCCATATTGGCCTTAGCTGCAGTTCGAATAGCAGAGATCAGCTCTTGAGATACCTCACTAAGTGAAGATTTAAGGGTGACTTTCGGTTTAGCGATTACCTCAACAGCCCCGATACTTAAAGCCTGCAAAGATGTCTTAGATCCTTCCTCTGTCAAGGAAGAACACATCACGACTGGAGTAGGATGCTCCGACATAATTTTCTTCAAAAAAGAAATACCATCCATTCTAGGCATTTCCACATCAAGAATGATAACGTCAGGCCAATCCTGATCCATTTTTGACTGAGCAAAAATAGGGTCTTGAGCAGCACCGATAACCTCTATTCCTGAGACACCTTTAAGCAACTCAGTAAGCACTTTTCTAACGACTGCAGAGTCATCAACAATAAATACCCGAATACTCATGGATAGCCTCTTCATTTAAATAAATAGCCCGGTAAATCATTTCATAGCTAACACTTACTATAAAAGTTCATGTTTAACCCATACATCCCCCGTAGCCACATCAAAAGTGATACGTCGGTACCCTGTTTCTCCAATATGAGCTACAAGTATAGGAACGTCTCTTTCAGACAAATGATTTTTAGCCGCCACAGAATTTTTAGTGCCAATCAATTCATTTTCAAGCAAGGTAGAATTTACTAGCATATTACTACCACCAAATATCTTGGCCTGATATTCTTTAAAGTTGGTCCCTCGCCTAATAATTTCTCTCTCAAATAGAGCCATCGCCTCATCAGAATAACGCCCATTAAGTTTAGGATCTGGTAAAGCTATTTTATTAGCAGCACTACTCCCAGGAAGAACAAAGTGACACATTCCACCTATCTTTAGAGTAGGGTGCCAAAGTGTAATTGCAATACAAGACCCAAGTATTGTGTGTATTTGGCAATTGGATTCACAAAAGAAAAATTCACCTGGGTTAATAAACCGACTAATAATACTGTCTTGCGTCTTTCCTTCTGGTATTTCAGAAATAAACTTCAAGAAAATAACCTTTTAAATTTTCCGATACACGGTAGGAATAACAGTTTCCAAACCATCATGGATTCCTTTTAGTGATTCTGAATGCCCAATAAATAAATAACCATCAGGATGCATTTTCTCAACAATTTGTTTGATAATCTGCCTTTTGGTTTCCATATCAAAATAGATTAAGACATTCCGTAAGAAAATAACGTCGAAAGCCCCCAAGTCTCTAAGTGGTAACTTCAAATTTACAGGCGCAAAAGTCACCTTTTGCCTCAAGGTCTTTTCAATCAGGAGAGTACCTTCATGCTCCCCAATACCTTTGAGACAATATTTACGTAAAAAAGCCAAGGGAATGCCGTCTATACGATTCTGTAAATAGTGACCTTGCTGCGCTTTTTTTAGCACCCGACTACTAATGTCAGAGCCAAATATCTCCCATGGGTGGTTTCCGAGCATATCATCTATCAACATCGCGATGCTGTAGGCTTCTTCGCCTGAAGACGAAGCTGCACTCCATACTCTAAAGGTTTTTCCCCCCTTCCATTTAGCAAGAATCTCTTTTTCTAGAAAAGCGAAGTGTTTTGGTTCTCTGAAAAAGTAAGTTTCGTTTGTTGTAAGCAAATCTATGACGACCTGTCGCTCTCCATTTTGCGGAGAGGATATCATCAGGTCGAAATATTCTTTAAAAGTATTAAGTGAATAATGACGAAGCCTTTTACTCAGACGAGAAGTAACCAATGTCTTTTTTTCATCACTCAGACTAATCCCAGCGTGATCATAGATAAACGCTCTGAACGAATTAAATTCATTGTCTGTAATTTTAAATTCATACATTAAATAATTTTACAGTTTACCTGCCCCTAAAATGTTAATCGCTTTATAAAGCATCGATACCTGAAAGCTCTGCTATTGAAAGAATGTTTTCAATATCAAGCAAAACTAATAATTGGTCATCAACTTTACCCATGCCACTGATAAAGTCTGTTCTGATTTTAGTGCCAAATGATGGTGTCGGCTTTATCTCACTCGACAACAGGTCTAGCACCTCATTCACCACATCAACTGTAATACCAACCTCTAGCTTTTGCTCTTCATGCTCAAGCTCTATTATCACAATGCTACTACGCTTGGTTCTTTTCGATGGTTCCTCCGAAAAGCGCAATGCTAGGTCAACAACAGGCACAACACTTCCTCGTAAATTAATTACCCCTGCAATAAACTCGGGCATCATCGGAACCTGAGTGATATTTCCATAATCAATAATCTCTTTGATATTTAGAATATTGATACCATAGATTTCGGCATTCAGCTTGAATGTCAGGAATTGTGTGACATTTCCATTAACTAAATCGCCGGCGATATTTGAACTTTCATCTTGCTTTGCCATTTGTTTCTGCATCATCAATTCCTATAAATTAGAAGCGTTTAAACTTTGACTCATCTAGCTCATCATCAGTAAAAGGTTTCACCTCTTGATCAGTAATCGGTGGTATTTTTTGAACAGATGTCGAGGACTTTGACACAGAGGGCTGCACATGAGAATAATGTTTCTTTTCTACTGAGTTCGTCGCTAAACGAAAGAACCCAACTACTTGCTGTAAGTTTTCAGACTGAGCCTGCATCTCCTCAGCGGTAGCGGCTAATTCTTCAGAGCCCGCCGCATTCTGCTGAGTAACTTTATCTAGTTGCTGCATCGCACTATTAATTTGTCCAACACCGCTGGACTGTTCTTCTGAAGCTGCCGTTATTTCCTGTACCAATTCTGCCGTCCTGGTAATATCAGGTACCATCGTATCCAGAAGTGTTCCCGCTTTCTCAGCAACTTTCACACTTTCGCTTGTAAGAGCGCTGATCTCAGATGCGGCTACTTGACTACGCTCAGCCAATTTTCTCACTTCTGCAGCGACTACAGCAAACCCTTTACCATGTTCACCAGCTCGAGCAGCTTCAATGGCGGCATTGAGCGCCAACATATTTGTCTGGTAGGAAATATCCTCAATAATAGAAATTTTTTCAGCAATTTGAGTCATGGCTTTAACGGTTCCTGTTACCGCTTCACCACCGTCAGCAGCTGCTTTGGCCGACTCGCTAGCAATCTTGTCTGTCGTTTGAGCATTTTCACTATTCTGACTAATCGAAGCCCCCATTTCCTCCATTGAGGCACTGGTCTCTTCGACACTAGCGGCCTGCTCACTGGCAGCGCCACTTAATGAGTTTGCCGTATCATTTACTTGTGCCGCTGCGGAAAAAATCTGATCTGAGTTTCCCTTAATCTGCTGTACGACCTCAATCAGTTTATGACTCATTGAATCCATTGAAGCGAGTAACTGTCCAGTCTCATCACTGCCTTTCACTTCGATTCTGGTGGTAAGATCGCCCTCCGCCAAGGCATTCGAAAACTTAACAGCCTGAGTCAATGCCTTGGTGATCGTATTTGCCAGAATTGTGATGATAAGAATAGACACGGCAACACTCAAAAGAGCGCCAATAATCGCTGTAATACCAATCGCATTCGCTTCAGACATAACAATACCTTCATCAAGTACCACACCTATCATCCAATCCATACCTTCAAGGGCTGAAAGTGGTGTAAAGAAAACCATTAAAGGCTTCCCCTCTAACATAATGGTTTGTAATTTAGGCAAAAGTGTAGGTTGCTCATCTATAAACAAATCAGCAATTGGCTTACCATTTAGATTACCATCAGGATGGCTGATGATTTGCCCTTTTTCAGTTAATAAAAAAGCATAACCTGCCCCATCAAAGTTGAGTGTATTCACCGCATCAGACACTGTTTTAAGACTCAAGTCTCCTCCAAACGCACCTTTAAATGAGCCTTTATCAGTAAAGTTTGCAACAACTGAGATTAATATCTCTCCTGTTGAAGCATCGGCATAAGGTTCAGTCAATACAGCTCTCGAGGCTTTTCTTGCTGTAGGATACCAAGGGCGTTTACGGGCATCCCAGCCAACAGGATTCCAAGTTGAATCATTCGTTATCGCCTTACCATCGGTATCTAAGCCACCAAACATAAGAAGAAACTCATTTTTGAGCATAGGACGATTGAAAAGCTTATTAATTGTTTGTAAATTGAAATCTGCGTCCACTGACTCTGCAATAAAATCAACTAAGCCAAGCTTGCCATTTAGCCAGTTTGAAATCTGATTCGAAAGCGCATTACTAGACTCCGAAATGCTACTTTCAGTTTGCCTTAATAATGAATCCTTAATCGAAAAGTACTGAACCAGAGAAAGAGCTGTGATGGCGACAATTAATACTGAAGATGAGACTAGTGTAATTTTATGAGCGACTTTCATTTTCCACTCCTTAGAGAACATATTTTTTATTTGTAGACCTTATGAAAATAGGCCATAAATAGGGGGCTGTCAAAGTGCTTCATTTTCAAAATCAAACACCCAACCCTTGTTTTTTTCTCTTACTTACAAGCGAAAAAATGATACAACTTGCTGTAGATTTTCTGATTGGGCCTGCATTTCTTCTGCAGTCGAGGCGAGCTCTTCAGATCCGGCAGCATTTTGTTGAGTCACTTTATCAAGTTGTTGCATCGCTTGAGTAATCTGCCCAACACCACTTGATTGTTCCTCTGAGGCTGCCGAAATTTCCTGTACTAACTCTGCTGTTTGAGTTATATCCGGCATCATTTCCTCCAGCAGTTTACCCGCCTTTTCAGCCACTTTGACACTATCACCCGTTAGCGTGCTAATTTCAGAAGCCGCCACTTGGCTTCGTTCAGCCAGTTTTCGAACTTCTGTTGCAACAACAGCAAAACCTTTACCATGTTCTCCGGCTCGCGCGGCTTCAATAGCCGCATTGAGCGCCAGCATATTAGTTTGGTATGCGATGTCCTCAATGATGGAAATTCTCTGTGCTATCTGTGTCATCGCTTTAACGGTGCCTATCACAGCAGATCCACCTTCAGAAGCTGATTGAGCTGACTTACTGGCAATCTTATCTGTCGTTTGAGCGTTCTCACTATTTTGACTAACCGACGCCCCCATCTGTTCGATTGAGGCACTAGTTTGTTCGACACTAGCAGCCTGTTCACTGGCTGCTCCGCTCAATGAATTTGCGGTATCACTCACTTGAGATGCAGCAGAAGAAATTTGATCAGCGTTAGCTTGAATCTGTTTTACGACCTCTACCAATTTGTGCTGCATATTGATCATCGTCTTATCAAGCTCCCCAAACTCATCATTTGCACCGATGTTGATCACCTTTTGCAATTCTCCGTTTGAAATAGCGGCTAGGGCTCCACGGGCTATATCAAGACGATCGTTCACGTTCCGGCGAACACTGATATAAATAACAATACAGATAATGGTTAATGCACCAATAAATATTCCAACAATAATTTGGCTTATCAATACACTTTGTGCCACAGCAGCATCAATATCTACGGAAATTTCCAACACACCACGTACATCACCTAGCTTCCAGTCATTTTTAGGCGTATCCGCCCTTGAGTTATGGCAGTCAACACAACCTTGCGCAACCATTATGTCTGGAATAGCAACGCGTACCACCTGCTTACCATTCACTTCCCCGGTCTCAACAAACTGGCCGTCCGGATTTTTTATCAAATAGTTCCACGCATTCTTACCAAAAATATCCAATTGTCTTTCTTTGCGGTTTGGAAATGGAAAATCACTGTATAGTCGCAAATCGGTGCCATTCTTCTTTAATAAATCACTTAAGTCATGAATGAAGGTTGCAGGTAATGGAATGCTATTTTTTTCGCCGGCATGATTAAACGAAGGTTTTAGAGATGAGCCAGCTAGTACTTTTTTTACCACATTCTTCGTATAGTAACCTCGAATTACTTTAAACTGATTGACCGTTTGTGTCGCTGAAGCAATTGCATTTTTCTGAGCATTTTCATTACTCAATTTTGGAATAAAAATTGCTAAAGTAATAGATATAATCACCATAAGCGCGATGACAGGCATTAACAATTTAAAGCTTACATTTCTATCAGTAAAGAAGTTCATAAATAACCTCCTCCATACTTTTCAAACTGACATTCAATTTATTTTTCAATTATCTAAATATTTCTACGGTCAATGATTACATTTACTAGCTCAATTTGTTTTCTACTCTTACTAGATTTTAAAAACGCTTAAACTTGGATTCATCAATATTAGTGGCAACTGATGCTAATATGCTTGAAGGCTCAGGTAATGGTGTTGATTTAGGCGAAGGTGTCGTTGCTGCAGTGTTATTTACAACCGTATTTTTTGATAGACGGAAGAACCCAACAACCTGTTGTAAGTTTTCTGATTGCGCCTGCATTTGTTCAGCAGTGGCGGCAAGTTCCTCAGAACCGGCCGCATTCTGTTGAGTCACTTTATCGAGTTGCTGCATCGCACTGGTAATCTGTCCAATTCCACTCGACTGCTCTTCTGAGGCAGCACTGATCTCCTGAACCAGATTTGCCGTTTTAGTAATTTCTGGCACCATTTCTTCTAACAATTTACCGGCCTTTTCAGCTACCTTCACACTATCTCCGGTGAGAGCACTAATCTCAGACGCTGATAATTGACAACGTTCAGCCAGCTTCCGAACCTCTGCAGCAACGACAGCAAACCCTTTACCATGCTCACCGGCTCGGGCGGCTTCAATGGCCGCATTGAGTGCTAGCATATTAGTCTGATAAGCAATATCCTCGATAATGGATATTTTCTCAGCAATCTGCGTCATCGCTTTCACGGTACCAATTACGGCCTCACCACCTTCAGAAGCAGCTTGAGCTGATTCACTGGCAATTTTATCTGTTGTTTGAGAATTCTCACTATTTTGGCTAACTGACGCCCCCATTTGTTCAATTGAGGCACTGGTTTGTTCGACACTGGCAGCCTGCTCACTGGCAGCCCCACTCAAAGAGTTTGCGGTATCACTGACTTGAGAGGCAGCAGAAGAAATTTGATCAGAGTTACCTTGAATCTGCTGTACCACTTCAATTAATTTCTGTTGCATATTGATCATCGCGGCATAAACACCAACTCTCTTTCTCTTATCTACTTTACTCAAATCCATCGAGAGATCCCCTCCGGCTATTCCTTCAGCAAGCACTCGGACCTCTGCAGGGTCTGCACCCAACTGTTTCATCACACTCCGCACAAACAGGACAGCAATTAAAATGATAAAGACAACAGCAATAGCCATAGCCATCAAGATAGCAAGCTCAAGTTCATTAACGGTTCTAAAGGCCTCTTCTTCATCGATTTCTGCAAGAATGACCCAGTTAAGACCGTTGATATCAAGCGGTGCATAAGCTGAAAGAACATTAATATCACGATAGTCTGGGGTAATCTCTGCGCCTTCACCACCAGCGATCGCAGCATTAGCCGTTGCGGTTTCTATTTTTTGAGCAAGAATAGTATTGTCTTTAGAAAAACGGGATTGTGAGCGCATGAGATTATCTGAACCAACCAGATAAACTTCACCCGATTCACCTAAGCCTTCTTTGACAAGTAGGCGTCGATTGATCTCATCTACGGGCATCTGGAAAACCAGAACACCTGATAACTTCTTACCATCAAAGATGGGCGATGCGATAAATGAAGCCGCAGCATTATAAGAAGGAACATACTTGGCAAAGTCATTAACAAAGGTTTCATCTTTTGAAGAGGCTTTAGCTGCTCTTCTGACGACGTCAGCAATACCTGAATCTTTAAAAGCACCTGTATAAAGGCTCGTCGCGTAGTCAGCTTCTTTAAACACCGAATAGACGATGTCGCCAGTCTCGTGATCTACCAGAAAAATATCATAATACCCAAATTTTTCCAGAAAGCTGCGCATTATTGGATGGTTATCAGCATGCATTTTTGCATAGCGAGAGCCATCTCCAGGGTCATTGAACTCTGATTTGCTTCCAAGCGGATGCTTATTAGCAGAGATATAAAGATACTGAGCGATAGCACCAGAATTAGATGCCGCCATCAACTGACCCGCTAAAATAGACTCTCCTGTGTCGTTAGTGAATTTCGCACCAAATTCATTATTTAAGAAACGACGCACATCACTCTGGTAGTCGGCCAATTTGTTACCATCTACTTCAAGGTCCTTACCCAAAGCATGAAAACTTTCTTTTGCTTCACGCATCATATCTATCGTCATTTGGTTTTCAGAGAGGGTGATCACCTGATTTTCAATCTGTTGGAAATAATTTTCTATTTCCGCTTTTTTCACTGTTTTAAGCGACTTGAGTTGATCAAAACCTTTTTCCTGCAAAGCATTGCCAGCGCCATTGAGCGCATATAGACCTGTGCCGATCAGGGGAACCAAACCTGCAAAAAGCATGGTAATGATTAACATCCATTTCATTTCTATATTCTTTAACATGCTCCTCTCCCAGTTCCAGTTCCAGTTCCAGTTCCAGTCCCCAGACAATCTCATGATAAATTAAAATAACCTAATACTGCATAACACTTACTAACAAAAATATTTGAAAATACGCTATACCTTTTTATTTAAAGATAGGCTAAAAAACGAAACTGCTTGTTGTAAGTTTATTGATTGCGCCTGCATCTCTTCTGACGTTGAAGCAAGTTCCTCAGATCCAGCTGCATTCTGCTGAGTCACTTTATCCAGCTGTTGCATTGCGCTATTGATCTGCCCTACACCACCGGACTGCTCTTCCGAAGCTGCCGTAATTTCCTGTACCAGCGCTGCTGTTTGCGTAATATCCGGCACCATCTTTTCAAGTAGCATTCCCGCCTCTTCAGCAACCTTCACACTGTCTCCCGTTAGGCTACTAATCTCAGATGCCGCCACCTGACTACGTTCAGCCAACTTTCTAACTTCGGCTGCGACAACTGCAAACCCTTTACCATGCTCTCCGGCCCGTGCGGCTTCAATCGCCGCATTAAGTGCCAGCATATTAGTCTGATAAGCGATATCTTCAATAATAGAGATTTTTTCGGCGATCTGATTCATCGCATCAACTGTTCCAATAACGGCTTTACCACCTGCTGCTGCGGCAGTCGCCGACTCACTGGCAATTTTGTCTGTCGTTTGAGCATTTTCGCTATTCTGACTAATTGAAGCGCCCATTTCTTCCATTGAAGCACTGGTCTGTTCAACACTGGCAGCCTGCTCACTCGCTGCCTGACTTAAAGAATTTGCAGTATCACTCACCTGAGCAGACGCTGAAGAAATTTGTTCTGAATTTTCTTGAATCTGCTGTACTACCTCAATCAGTTTCTGCTGCATATTAATCATGGCACCATATACACCAATATGCTCATTCTTACTTCCCTGAGTTAAGTCAGCAGTTAGATCTCCAGCAGAGATTTGCTCTGCAACTTCTTGAACTTGAGATGGGTCAGCCCCTAATTGTCGTAGAATATTTCTTAATAGGAATAACAATACCAATGCTACCAAAACAGCTATCGTAATTAATGAAGAAACGAACAATGCATTAGCAGTAGCAGCTTCACTTTCAAAATGTTGTTTATTTTCAGCCAAAACATCTGGAAGAACAGCTCGCATTTCAGCTAGTGTATCCTCCATGGCATG
>Ga0105348_1000608_pt1 | contig 26710 bp, 20 predicted proteins | sample EN8Hudsemesocosm_2_FD_83504 | JGI IMG/M metagenome (GOLD analysis project Ga0105348, IMG submission 83504) | Methane-oxidizing microbial communities from mesocosms in the Hudson Canyon - EN8C Hudson Canyon | ecosystem: Environmental > Aquatic > Marine > Cold seeps | place: Hudson Canyon... | reverse complement strand
GGTGGTGCTAACAAAGTCACCAATATGGATATGGCAGCCAATGTATTAAAAACAGCCCAGCGCAACCACCAGAAGAATGAGCTTTTCAAGGGTAAGTCAGCTTTTTACAAGCGAGATATTTTAAAATCAGCACAGCAATATTCAAAATTAGGTCCTTATGACTTAATTATTATTGACCCACCCGCTTATCAAAAAAAGTCATTTCGGGGCTGGCAGGATTACGAAAAACTACTCGACCGTTCTAGAGCCTGCCTGAACCCACAAGGCAGTTTATTTTTGTGTTTGAACAACCCACAGGTTTCACTTCAGGAATTTATAACACTACTTAAAGCAAAGTTCCCTGAGGCGTTAAAAATTGAACACATTGAAACAGCTGAAGAAATAAAAGAAAAAGACCCAAACAAGGGTTTAAAAACCATTGCAATTTTTTTTGATTAAAGAGGCTTACATGTTAAAAACAACCATTTATTCGGGCTTAACACTTATACTTTGCTTGGCTATCTCTGCCTGTGGCACACAAAACAGTTCACAAAACATCAACAGTGCCGCTGCAAAACCCGTTACTATTTCAAACGAAATAAGCGCTATCTATCAACGCAGTTGTAAAAATTGCCATGAAGTTCAGGCTACAGGTGCACCACTAACCGGTGATAAAAAACACTGGGCTGAAATTTTAGAAAAAGGCATGAATACTGTACTTGATCGCGCGATGAATGGTTACCAAGGTATGCCACCTTTTGGCCAGTGCTTTGAATGTAGCCCTGAACAAATTGAAACTTTAATCACTTACATGAGTAACCCTGCAAAATGAACCGTCGACACTTAATCAAATCACTTATTGCCGGAACAGTGGCCAGTGCTTTTCCACTGTCTAATTCAGTTTTTGCAGCAACAAGTTCATCCGTAAAAACGGAGGCTAAAAAATACCCCTGGAAAAACTGGTCCGGCAATCAGAAATGCTTTCCCTCACAGCGTCTTGCTCCCGCTAATATAGGCGAGTTACAAAACCTTATTCAAACTACACAAGGACGCATTAGAGCGGTCGGTGCAGGCCATTCATTTTCCGAGCTAGTTCCAACCGATGAAACACTATTATCTATACGACGCATAGCGGGTTTAAAGGGCGTTGATACTGCAAATAAAACAGCAAGTATCTACGCCGGTACTATTTTAAAAGAAATAGGCCCTTTGCTTAATGCGCAAAATCAAGCGTTGATCAATATGCCAGATATTGATCAACAAACCTTGTCAGGTTGCATTTGCACCTCAACTCATGGCACCGGTCGAGAGCTGGGTAGTTTGTCGCATTATGTAAAAGAACTGGATATTGTGACTGCATCTGGAGAATTATTACATTGTAGTGAGCAAGAAAACACAGAACTATTTAGAGCCTCTCAAGTAAGTTTGGGTGCGCTTGGTATCATCACCAGTATCACCATGCAAAACACGTCACCATTTAAGCTAAAGCGCCAAGCTCGCTGGCTGCCTTTTGAAGATTTACTTCTAGAAGCAGATTCACTCGCACGCGCTAACCGAAATTTTGAGTTTTACTATTTCCCATTTACAGGGATGTCGCTAACAGACTCGTTGAACATCACCGATGAACCTATCAATAAAAAACCAGAGCTTGATAGCAATAGTGGCATAATGGACCTGAAGTCAGCTCGCGATTACTTGTCTTGGTCAAACAAACTCCGGGAGCTAATTCTCGGTACCTACATGAAAACTATCGCCTCGGAAGAAAATATTGACCACTCTTACGCCATTTATGCCACCGAAAGAAATGTTCGCTTTAATGAAATGGAATACCACTTACCTGCCGAACAAGGTCTAAAAGCCTTACAAGAAGTGCGTACTGCTATCGAAAATAAATTCCCTGAAGTATTTTTCCCCATCGAGTGCCGTTTTGTGAAAGGTGATGATGTTTGGTTGAGCCCTTTTTACCAACGCGATACCATATCCATTGCAGTGCATCGTTATTTTGAAGAGGATCATTCAGAGCTATATCAAGCCATCGAACCGATATTACAGAAATATCAGGGGCGACCACACTGGGGGAAAATCAATACGTTCTCCCATCAACAGTTTTCACAGACTTATCCTAAGTGGAAAGAATTTCAGGAAGTAAGACAACATTACGATCCTAAGGGTAAGTTTCTTAACCCTTACCTCGAACGTACTTTTGGCTTGGTTTAAGATTATGGGGGGCTGGCTAAAAGTGGGACTTTTAAGACACATGCTTCACATGGGAACGAGATAACTTTACATTGTCATATAGGTAATCTCTTACTCACTGTCATACAGGTAGCCTCTTACTCATTGTCATACCGGTAGTCTCTTGAGCCGGTATCCACGTTTTTTTAAATAGAGATACAGCCCTTGCGACATTAAAGAGAATGTATTCCCGACTAAGTGACCTCGGGAATGACATGGGGTAAGACTACAAAACCGACATGCATAAATCAGCTAGCAGGTGCTAACTCAAAACGCTGTTCAAGATAAGCAATAATATCCGAAGACTCATACATCCAGGTTTCTGACCCATCATACTCTTCGATTTTTAAACAAGGCACTTTCAAATTACCGCCACCAGTAACCAACTCTTTGGCATACTGAGGGTTACGCTTTGCATCTTTGGTTTCAACTTTTAAGGAATTACGTTGCATCGCCCAACGCACTTTTACGCAGAACGGACAAGCCGCATATTGATAAAGTGATAATTTAGCTGTTTGCTTATCTAATTCACTTTGTGATTGCGCATTACGCTTAATACCTTTTGGGCTGAATAAAAAATCAACCAAAAGTATAATACGACCTAAAATCCAACGTACTACCGTCATAAAAAACCTCTTGCAAAAAAACTGAGGCAGAAGTTTAACAGAAACTCCGCCACCAAGACACTTTTGACTCAGGTTGAAAAGGATCCTGTAATAAATGGTGGTCTGCGCGCTCAGCTTGCCATAAAAAGGAAGCGCTTTCTTACCTGCGCCTAAAATTAAGTTGGAGCAATAATAACGAATCGGCCATTAGTCAGTGCTTTATTCAGCTTTGGCTAATTGCCCCAAATATAGTGGCCGAATCGACTCCATAGAAAACAAGACCTGACAAGTATACTAATTTAAATCTTAGTATATGGTGATCACGGTGAATAATTTTTCTCCTAGCATTGGTAGTTCTTCAGTATTAGCCCTTGTTTCTCTTTTAGGCCATTATGGTTTTACCCAAGAACGTGTCTCAAACATCTCGGGGGTGAATATAAGTTCATTAGACGAACAAGATAGCCGACTACCGCTTGATGACTACCAAAAGCTATGGAAAACTGCACTTTCAATCACCCAGAACCCCGCATTAGGCTTAGAGCTTGGACAGGTACTAAACACGTCTAAAATTGGCCTTGTTGGTCATGTGGTATTCAACAGCCAAAATATGGGTGAGGGCCTAAAAGAATACATTCGTTTATTCTCTATCGTCAATGAAGCTATTTCCCTCACGCTTGAAACTGACAAGCAATTTGCTTATTTACGTTTCATTCATGTTAACCCTGACAATTACTGCGTCCCAGATATGGAGCGCACCATGACGCTTTTTCTACATAGGGGAAAAGCTATTTTTGATAATAATATTCAATGGAAATCGGTTGATTTCCAACATGCAGAACCTGGTTATAGCGACCAATATAAAAAGGTCTTCGGCTGCCCTACTCGTTTTAACCAAAATTTTTGCCAGATTGTTTTTCCTCTAAAGTACCTTCAAATAAGTCCAAAACAACGTAACCCTTATGTTGGCAGCGCCGCATTACAGTATGCAAACAACTTGCTAAAAAAACTCTTTAAGCGATCTTATTCTGATAAGGTAAAGGAGCTTATCGCTCAATCTATCAGTACAGGTAAAGCCGATGTGGACCACATCGCTGAACAATTAAACACCAGCAGGCAGACTTTATATCGCAAATTGAAGACCGAAAATGTCTCTTTTCAGGAATTACTTGAAGACGTGCGTTTTTCTTTGGCTAAAAATCAATTACAAGAAACGAGTTTATCACTTAGCGAAATTGCTTTTTCACTTGGTTTTAGTGATTTAAGTGCTTTTAGTCGCGCCTTTAAACGCTGGAGCGGTGAAACGCCAAAAGTGTATCGCTTAGCTTCTTTCGGAAGTAAATGATTAGCACCTTAAACAAGGTCATTTAAGCAGTATCGCTCACTCCCATGTTAGGCATGGGAGTGAGCTGTATTACGCAAACAACATTACACTGCTACTTTCTCACCTACAAGCAAAACCACATCATTTACAGTTCGGATCTTTTCAGCAACATCATCTGGAATTTCAACATCAAACTCTTCTTCAAATGCCATGACCAGCTCAACGGTATCTAAAGAATCGGCTCCGAGATCTTCGATAAAGTCTGAGTTAATATTTACTTTTGATGCTTCAACATCTAGTTGATCACAAATCACTTTTGTTACACGAGCTTGAATATCTGACATTACTTTCTCCATTTATTTTCTATTTAAATTTTTCTACAAAGATTAATGGTTCAGGCTTCTGCCTTGACCGGTTTAATTACAAACAGGAGATCACCCTTATTGACCTGCTGATCAGTCACACCCTTGATATGAGTGATTTGGTACTTTTGATGGGCTGGATATACCTCTTTGCCTTGTTTGTTAAAGTTCGACAAACTTAAAGGTTGAAACATTTTCATTGCTTCTAGCAAACAGAGCGTTTGGTCAACAGTTACCGTATCTCCTTCCTCAATATATGCAGGTTGATCAGGCGAAGCTGAGCGATAAACGATGCTAGTGGATGGTGCCAATACCTTAAGTTCTTCTGAACCTTCAACAGTTATCGCCAATACATCACTTGAGCCTAAACTATCCGTATACAAAGAGCCTTGCATTGCTTGTAAACTTTCTGTATTTCGTTCAACCAAGCCTTCTAAATAACTTGTGTCGTAGTCACCAGACAAAAATACTTCATCCGCTAAAACAACCTGCAACAAGGCAATATTCGTATCGACCCCTTCAATCACAACACATGATAAATAACTAATCATTTTAGCAATTGCTTCATCACGAGAACCTGCATGAACTATGATTTGTGCGATCAAATTATCGTAGAATGGTGGTATTGATTTCCCTTCATCTACAGTCACAATATGATTCACACCATCAATTTTAGGGAATAAGCATTTTGTGACTAACCCTGGGGTTGGAGCGACATTTAATAGCCCATTCTCAACAGCAATACGCTCTGCATTAATTCTAACTTCGATAGCGTAGCCTTGATCTTTAATTGTTAGTGCTTCAATGCTCTGCCCCATAGAAATTCGATATTGTTCTTTAACCAGCTCTACACCACTTACCATTTCAGTCACAGGGTGTTCCACCTGCAAACGGGTATTCATTTCCATAAAGTAGAGTTTGTCACGATCAAGGTCATAGATAAATTCAACAGTGCCGGCGCCATGATAGTTGCAGGCTTCGGCTAATTTATATGCAGAATCCCGAGCAATTTTTTCTTGATGCTTTGGAAGAGCGGTTGAAATTGATTCTTCAATAATTTTTTGTTTGTTACGCTGCACACTACAATCTCGTAAACCGATAATACGCGTACAAGCCAAACTATCTCTTAACAACTGAACTTCAATATGCCTGAAACAGGTCACCAAACGTTCTAAATAAATATCTCCACTACCAAAACTACTACGCGCTTCAGCCTTTATCATGTGGAAGCTTTGCTCTAGGTCCTCAGCTTTATCAACAACGACAATTCCTTTTCCTCCTCCACCATGCGCGGCTTTAAGAATGATAGGAAAACCTATTTCTTTAGCAATTTGCTCTGTATGTTCATAGTTACGTAATAAACCATGACTACCAGGAACCACAGGTACGCCGAGATCAATTGCAGTATGAATTGCTCTTGATTTATCCCCCATAGCCTCCATACTTTCTGGTGAAGGGCCTATAAAATTCAAGCCATGGACCAAACACTGGTGGGCAAATTGACTGTTTTCAGAAAGAAAACCAATGCCAGGGTGAAGTGCCTGCGCACCACTCATTTCTGCAATACGAAGAACACTACTCCCATTAAGGTAACTCTCGTCAGATGTATAACCACCTAAGCATACAAGGCTGTCCCCCTCTCTAAGCATGTCAGCCGCGACTGAATCCATATCAGGGTCAGACTGCACAAGCACAACATTCAGGTTCACAGCCTGCGCTTCTCGAATAAGTTTTACTGCAGTACAGCCTCGTGCATGAATCAAAACTTTTTTGTAAGGCTCAAAACTTTGAACAGCAACTGTTTTACTCACACTATCTTTTCTAGTTGGCAACTCTTGTTTTGTTAACCACTTCATAATCAGTTCATTTACTGTCATTTCTGCTGACGATATAGAAGGGTCGATCGCACTTAAGCGGTCATCAACATCAACAATCATGGGGTGTTTAACCATCCCCTTCATACTGTTTGGTTTAGAAACCAAGTAATTAGCTAACGTTACTGTGACTGGTAAGTATTCTGGTACTACGATTCGCCCAGCAAAAGGCATATTCGTACCAGAAAAATAGTAGGTTTCGACTAAAGGGTGCGTCACTAAACTAGCTTGAGCGCCGCCAGTACAATCACCGTACCCGAACATTAATAGCGGTAGCCCAAGATCACTCACAAAGCGGTTGATTTGGTCGTTCACGACAGGCATTGAGAAAAGCGCAGAAGCGCCTTCTTTAGTCTGCATTCCACCAGAACTAACAAATCCAATGGCAGGAAGAGAGTTCTCAGCACAATATGCTAATAGTCGACATAAACGTTCTGCAGATGCCATATCAAAAGCACCTGCTTGAAAGGTATGATTCGATACAAAAACACCGACAGTTTCATGCTCATCACCAATAACAAAGTCTGCTGTACCCGTAATTAACCCAGAGCTTGATTCAGCCTTGCTTTGTTGTCTTAAAATTGACTCACCAAAGCCGGGAAATAGCTTTGGGTTAACAGTCGTAATAGCGCTATCTAACTCAACAAAATTCTGAAATAACGTTTCAATTAATGCCTGAGGTGTGAATGTTTTTGAAGGTTTAATACTATTTAGAACTGATTGAATACGGATATCTTTAATTGCTTGATTAAGACGATTCCAAAAATCTTTTCGACGTCCTATAGAAGCAGGGTTGAACTGACCGGAAAAAGATTTATTCTCATTCTGGCTTTCGAACATTTCTGGATATAACTTTTCAAAGAAATAACTCGCGACAACAAAAATCACATCCGATGAACGCGGATGCTGCACCTTTTTCCACTGTTCGACTGTTCTTAGAAAATCACCAAAGTTACTTGTATTTCGAACCCTCATTAACCAGTTACCAAATGACTTTAAAGACTCGTCATTATCGATACCCGACATTTCAAGTATTGAGCGTAATAGCGGAGCTGATACTTTTTTACTTTCGCTCAGCTCAGAAACAATATCAGATAAATTGTTAAGAATTTTTTCATAAATCACGTCAAAACGAATAAGCTGCTTACAGTGCTCAAGCACAATTGGTTTGAAGCGTACATCTCGTATCAATTCATGAAAAGTTAACTGTTCATTTGCAATGGCATTACAATCTCCACCCTCTACAAGAGTGTCTAGCTCAACTTCCAAAGAAGCTAAATGGTGACGGGATTCTTGTTGCCAAGAGTTATGTAAATAAAAAGCAATTTCAGCTGAAAGCTCATGCAGCGCTTTTTCAAAATTGTCTTTTGGATCCCCTAGAAATAGAGAACTTAAATAGCCTCTTTCATCACTTCGATGCGCTTCCCGTTCTCTGTATCGAGACCAGCTTTTCATAAGGTTGTCTTCGTAGATCAGTTTATCACGCCGCTTCAACCATTCATCAAAACGTGAGTTACTCAGTTGATGCAGCTGTTTTTCGGGCGAAACAGGACACTCACTCTCTTGGCTATCCGCATTTTCCAATTGTGCTGCTTGTGTTTTCAAACGTGTACGAAGTTTGATGCTTCTTAAAACATTATAAGCAAGTCCAAAAATGGAAGGATAACCTCTAACTTGAAGCGGCGTAAGGCGCCTATTTGCTTCCGTTATTACTGAAGACGTTGATGAAAAACGTAAACTGACTTCAGTGTAATACGCACTGAGTGAGTTAACTTTAGATACAACTTCACGTGATTTTCGCTCAATGAGTTCAAGAGAGTGAATAATCGCCCGCTTCACATGTTGACTGTTTTGAGAACTATTTAATGGTGAATAATTAATCACACCATCCAAAACACCCTCTTGATATAACTCACAAGCCGAGACCCCGACTAATCGTGCACAGCTTTGCCAATCAAGTTTTTGTTTACGTGCTATGGAGGCTAAACCTTTTGGTTGAATTGTACTGAAAATACCATCCTGAACGGATAACAATAAGTTAGTCGTGGCCAGAGGTATTGCTCCACCCGAGTAACCAAGCCCCCAGACGATTCCAAGTGTTGGTACTTTCAGGTCAGCCATCGTCGCAATTAGTTCAGAAATGCTATGTGCTTGATTCGCTAGGTTTGCTTCAGCTCCAGCATCGGCTCCAGGTGTATCAATAAAGGTCACAATCGGTATTTGGCGCGCTTCAATTTCTCGAAGCCACTTACCCGCCAGTAGGTGGTGCTCGGGTTTCCAAACACCATTATTAACTTGTCGGTTTTGTGCAATTACACCAAATCGAATATTCGTAGAACCTGTATTGAGTTCAATTTCGGCAAGATAAAGAGGACCTTCTTTGGTTTCTTTGATGACACTCTCAGAGATTTCATTGATGAATTTAATCACAGAGTGTCTGTCATTACTTTCTGCAGGAGCAATGACCTGTTTGTAATACATTTCACCTGTTATTTGACTTAAATTACCAGCTTGGTTAAGCAGGTCATCTTTTGAAATAAAATAGTTTTCAGTATTTGCATCAATATTAAGCGAAGCAAATGAATCTAAACTTCCCTCATCCTGTTTTGAATAGTTCTCCAAGCTTAATAACAAAGCGATGGCAGACTCATTTTCATCATAACGAATTTGTTTTGTCGAGTTCATTACACTGTCTCCAATAACAGTCCCACAATTAATGTATAGAAAACCAAATCCAAACAGTTTAAGGCCTTATATTTTTAAGCCCGTGATATAATCGCTGTCGTAGGTTTTAATTAGTATTTTAACTTTCCACTGCTGACAATTTTAAATATCCATAGTTCCAATCGCTGAAACATAATAGATTGCTATTTAACAATATTCTTGACCCATTATTCCAATCATTTGACATCTGGTATCAACAAGCCAGAAAGTGGTATTAAGCATCCTTTTGAATACGTATGCTATTCATTCACTTATCGTATTCCGAGAAATAAATGACTCATCATCTTCGTGAACCCTTTTCAGGCTTAAGCCACCTTTTAGGTGCATTATTTACGATTCCGGCCTTAACGTATATGTTACTTAACCTCCCAGACCAGCAATATGGTGCATATTTAATCAGCTATATCGTTTTTAGTGGCAGCATGTTTTTAATGTTTGGTTCCAGCGCTATTTACCACTTAATGGAAATTAACAAAGAAGGGATTCGCAAACTTAAACGTATCGATCATATGGCTATTTTTGTCATGATAGCCGGGAGTTATACCCCTTACTGTTTACTTGGTTTAAAAGGCTCATTTAGTTGGGTAATGTTTTGCACCATTTGGGGGATTGCCTTATTTGGTATTTTGATCAAAATATTTTGGTTGCATGCACCAAGATGGTTATCTACTTTACTCTATGTAGGTATGGGCTGGGTAGCTATGTTTATTTATAAGCCTTTAAGCCAAAACCTTTCAAGCAATGCCGTTGACTGGTTAATTGCTGGAGGTGTGGTCTATACAACAGGGGCCATTGTTTATGCCACTAAATGGCCAAACATTAGTGTCAAATATTTTAACTTTCATGACCTTTGGCATTTATTTGTATTAGGTGGCGCTGCTTGCCATTTTGTAAGCATTGCTTTGTATTTATGAAAAGCGTTTTAAAACAGTATCGTAAGTCAGTAATTCACCAAAATTATTATCTTTTGCTTCGATAAATTCAACTAAGTTTGTACCTAAACAGCCAATGGTTGGCCAGCTTGGCGTCGGCGCAAGCCAACCAGAAGGCGTTTTCATATGTCTACGGTCAGAAGAAAACAATTTTACAAACTCTTCTGAAGGCACTAAGCGAAACAAAGGCACTTCTTTTTCAGCAAGAAGACGCTCCTCAATGAAGGACTGGCTAAAATATGTCTCAATATCAGTATTGAATGGCAGCGTCGTATCAAAATCAAATATCTGTTTTTTATCAGTCAGAACTAACAGAACAACATGATAGTCCCAAAAAACAGGAAAAGAAGAATGCTGAGCAGCGCGTTGATTCATCATTGGAAATGAATCGCCTTTACTAAATATAAATACCACATAACTATGTTGAAAATAAGCATACTGACACAAGTGCCAAATATTTTCTTCGCAATAGGCTGACTGGTAAGGAAAATCTTCTCGCTTAAAATGCCTTAATCGCATGTTTTATTATCTCCAAAGCAAGGTTCGACAATATTCTAACTCGCATCAATAAGTCTAGGCTTGGATGGCATTAATTTTAGTATAAAGCGTAAAGTTTGATACTAATCATATAATATTAAAAACCGCCCTTTTGGCGGTTTTTTCATTCTGATTTCCAATAACAATATAAACTCATTAGCATTAGCACATTAGATCATCAAGGTTATTTTCAATCCAATGAGTCGAGACCTCATACAATTCCTTTTTACTCATATTGTTTGGGTAAATAGGCTTGCCAATTCTTACTGTAACAATGCCAGGAGAAAGCGTTGTTTTATTTGTTGGCCAACGTAAACCAGCATTATGAGCAACAGGAATTATAGGCGCTTGAGCGTGATGAGCCAAGGCAGCTCCACCTCGATTAAATTTTACTTTCTCTCCATTAGCCACTCGCGTACCTTCCGGAAAAACTAATACTGACCGATTCTGCTCTATCCTTTCTTGACCTTGAGCTATTAATTGCTTAAAAGCTTGAGTTGGCCGACGCCGATCAATAGCTATCGGCTCTAAAAGTTTTGCTCCCCACCCAAAAAAAGGTACTTTTAGGAGCTCTTGTTTCAAAACAGTGCTTAATGGCGTAAATAACGTCTGCAATAAAAAAGTTTCCAAACTACTTTGGTGGTTGCTTAATACAACACAAGCCCCTTTAGGGATATTGTTTAAACCTTCAATTTCATAATGAATGCCACCGATCACTTTACTCCACCAAATAACAAAAATATTATACCGGATTAAAGTATATTGGCGCTTTTTCTTATTTAGAAATGGAACAACCAAAAATGCAGAACATGAGAAAATCACTAATACTGAAATGCAGCCAAAATAAAAGACAAATGATCTAATTTTTAGACTTAAGTTTTCATTCATTTTGAATTCGCCTAACAGTAGTGCTTATGTAGCTTTGAGTTTAGTTTTTTCTGAATACTGACCTAAAATCAATGAAGCATTCGTACCACCAAACCCAAAACTATTGCTCATCACCACATCAAGCTCAGCATCTTCAGTAACAGACACAATGGGGATTGTTGAAGCTTCATCTTCATAAGTTTTTAAATTAGCATTTTCTGCTATAAAACCTTCTTTCATCATAATCAAACTATAAATAGCTTCGTGAACACCTGCAGCGCCTAATGAATGACCACTCAAAGACTTGGTTGAGCTAATTTTTGGAACTTGTTCACCAAACACATTTTTGATCGCTCTCAGCTCTACTAAATCACCTACTGGCGTGCTGGTACCATGCGTATTAATATATTGAACTTTCCGATCTCCAGCCTGACCTTGGGCCATTTTCATACATCGTTCTGCCCCTTCTCCTGAAGGTTGCACCATATCTTTACCATCTGAGGTTGCACCGTAGCCAATCACTTCTCCATAGATATGCGCACCACGAGCCAAAGCATGTTCAAGCTCTTCAACTACGACAACGCCTGCACCACTGGCAATTACAAACCCATCCCGCTCAGTATCATACGGACGTGATGCCGATTCAGGGTCATCATTATATTTACTTGAAAGCGCGCCCATAGCATCAAACTGCAAAGCCATTGTCCAATGTGCGTTATCTGCACCTCCAGCAAAAACGATGTCTTGTTTACCTAGCTGAATTTGCTCTACAGCCGTACCGATACAATGCGCACTTGTTGCACAGGCGGAAGTGACCGAATAATTTATGCCTCGAATACCAAAAGCGGTTGCTAAGACTGAAGACAACGCGCTGTTCATTCCACGCGTCACACGATAAGGCCCAACACGTCGAACACCAGCTCTATGATAGGTATCTACAGAGTCAACAATGTCTTCCGTTGACGTTCCGCCGGTTCCCATAACCAAGCCCGTCCTATCATGCTTAACCATACTTTCTTCAAGTTTGGCGTCTTTTATAGCTTGCTCCATTGCAAGATAACCAAAACCGGATGAGTCGGTCATAAACCTAAATAGTTTCCTATCTATCATTTCTTTAGGCTCAACAGACACCTGACCACTTATTTGTGATCGCAGTCCTCGTTCAACAAACATGTCGTCTCTTTTTATACCACTACGGCCCAACCTTAAAGAGTCTGTTACCTCAGCAATTGAGTTTCCTAAGCTAGATATAATTCCAATTCCGGTAATTACGGCTCGTTTCATTTTATTCTCCTAATTAACTGCAAGCTGGCCAGACACAGGAATTAACCCTGTTTTTAAGTTTTTAGCGCTATAGATCTGTACGTCATCTACAAACACTTCACCATCCGCAATACCTAAAACAATATCTTTTAGAATAACGCGTCGTATATGAAGGTGAAAACGAACTTTCTTTGCTGTAGGCAATACTTCACCAAAGAACCTAACATCCCCAACACCAAGCGCTCTTCCCTTCCCTTCATACCCAGCCCACGCCAAGAAAAACCCTAAACCTTGCCACAAAGCATCTACACCAAGACAACCAGGCATAACCGGGTCTCCTGGAAAGTGACATTTGAAAAACCATAGATCTGGATGAATATCATACTCAGCAATTAATTCGCCTTTGTTATATTTACCACCACTTGAAGAAACATGAATAACGCGATCAATCATACGCATTTGGGCTTGTGGAAGTTGCATGGTAGGTGGGTTTTCAACACTGAACATTGCATCCAGCTCGGGTTGAGAATAATTGGTTTGTTGTAACATCATTTGGCTCCTTATCAATCATTACTCACATATGTAAGTAGTATGACCATGACTATAAAGTGCTCAAACTTTAATCTCTTGGCTTATTGTTCCAATCCTTTGACATCTCGTATCACTACACAGGGAACAATCGAATTACAACCGGATTCTTGGCATTGAGGCATTAACTACGACACAACAGCGCACATCCTTAAAAATGAGTGCTGCTCATTAATATTGAAAATATTATTTACTTCTTTGATATTATTTGCATGCTTCATTTTCTAATTTATTTGTTAAAATAAATAATAGTAATTGATAAAAATACTGCATAATAAAATCGAATAGAATAAACCCCATAACCAGAGAAGGGGACGATTAAAACTTACGAGAGAGTTTAATGTTCAATTTTTTCACAATTACTAGTCTATACTTGGTTTTGCTATTCCCCCCTTCTATTGCTTACTCAGAGTCATTTGATAACTCTATTTCAAACAAAAGTTGCCAACTCCCAGCAACATTTACGAGTGAAGCTTTAGTACTTATCGCAATCAACTGTAATGCGAACCAGAAAGCACTTACATCGCATTGGCAAGCACAAAAACATCACATTGAGTTTTCTGACAGCTTGGACAACCCCAAAATATCCATTGGCGTCGCACCGCAGACTTTTGGCGAAGACAAAATTGATGACGGCTACATCGTCAACATAAGCCAAGCTATTCCATGGCCAGGAACATTATCATTAAAAAAACAGGCGGCTAAAGCAAAAACAGATATTTGGCTAGAACGTCGCACTCAAGCAAAAATAATGATCGCTAGAGACGTCCGAATAAGTGTTGCTCAATGGCACTATCACAACCAACTATTGGTAATTAATAAACAGCACCAACAACTATGGCATACATTTATTCCTATAATTCGTAGTAACTATGCAACAGGCACATCTGACTTCTCAGCAGTGTTACAAGCAACACATGAACAACATTTGTTAAGCCAAGAGTCAATTGAATTAAGCGCCAGTATTCTGCGTGATGTAAGCCAAATAAAACAGCTACTTAATCTTCCAGCAAGCTCGCAACTCAAAAATACAAACTTCTTGGCTAACACTTCAATCACACTCCCTAACAATATTGTTGAAAAGTTAGTGAGCCAACTAGAAAACCAGCCCTTGATGCAATCTATAGACGCTCAAAGGCGCTACAAAAACATTGAACTTAAGATAGCAAAGAAAGACCGTTACCCTGCTCTTTCTGTAGTGTCGCGTTATAATACTTTGTGGATGAATGAATCGAAACGCTGGATCGTCGGTGTGGGTTTAAACTTACCTTTGGATTATGGTAGACGTTCAAAGCTTGAAGACAGCCTACGAGCAGAACAAGATGCGATACACTGGGAGCAACAAGACGTTTTAATACAACTCCGTGAACAACTTTTTCAGTCTCATAGCCTTTTCAATCAATCCAAGTCAGTCTTACAGCTATTTCAAAATGAACTACTCCCAATTGCTGCAGAAAATTTAACGATAGCTAGAAATGAGTACCAGTCAGGCCATAGTAATTTTATTTCGTTACTCACTGCACAACGTCAATCATTAACTATGCAACGTGAAGCGCAAACGGCAGTACTAGATCGAACAACAAACTTTGCTAAACTAATGAATGCCGCTGGCCTAGTTAAGCAAAAAGACTGGCACTCTATTTTTCATATTGATATCTACGAGGAATAATAAGTAAAGATTCACCTTGGGAGGGATTAAAGTGTAACGTCCTTGTTCACTTTTTTATTTCTGTGGAGCTTACTTGATATTATAGTCATAACGCACAGGATAACCCCCACGCATGATCATCACAGTGACGGCGTCCTCTTTTGCCAGGCTGTCCCAAAGTGGGTTTTGTCCTTCATGAACCCATTGATCATTGACGCGAAGTAATACGTCACCCGTTTTAAAACCAAGGGTATTATAGAAGCGCTGATCAGTAATCTCATTTAGTTTGATTAAGTGATAACCCTCAACCACATGGTCAGCATTATAAAAATGCTGCTCCAGTTGAACTTGATTAATTAGTTGAGACTCCAGCCAGTCTTTAGATAACACCATTTCACCTGTGGCAGGAATTTCTCTTCGTTTCATTTCCGCAGCTAGTTCTTTGTCATCATATGAAGGCTCAGATTCACTAGGCTTTAGTGATTCCTGCTTAATCGAAATATCTTGATCTATGGTGTCTAAATCATGGCCTATGCTGGACTGCAGCATTACAAACTCTACTTCCCCCTGATTGTCGATAAGAATACGTTGTATTTCAATTTTGACTAGCTGAACATCTTCAAAGATCAAGTCGCCCTCTCTATAGTTAGATTCTTGTTCATATTCTGACAGTTTGATCAATGCAATAGAGGCGCTTTCATTATCGACAAGCTTGCTACTAACCGTCGTTGCCAAAAGAGAGATAGGTAATTTTGATTCTGTGGGTGTACTTTCTTTTACTGATTTTAATTCAAGCCCAAGTTGAGCTAATTCTTGATCAACATAGAAGCGATAGGCTTCAAAATTCTGCGGACCTTTGGCATACAAACCGTTAATGAAGATTACCGGAACACTCCCTAATCCCAGTTTTCTAGCCATGTCTATGTCTGCTTTGATCGTTGTCAGATAAGGACTTTCATCCAGGCAGTCTTCAAAGTTACCTAAGTCGAGATTAAGTTGCTCAGCAATATTCATAAAACGCTGTTTATCTAGTTTTGATGTGTCTGAATAGAGCGCGCTTTGATAAGCCCAAGGCGACCCAGCTGCTTCTGCACAATGATAGGCATTAGCTGCTGCAACACCATAGCGATGAAAGCCTTGCGGTAAATCATAAAAGTTGAATGCAATTATTCGTCCGTAATGTTCTTCAAGTTGTTCGATGATAGGCTGTAAACGAGCACAGTGTGATGACTGATAACTGCAGAAAACAGACATTAAAATGATTGCACCTTGTTCGCCCTTAATTGGGCGAATATCTCTTGGTAGTTTAATTCGTGGAGGCTGAGGCGGGTTTAATAATATTTCCGAGATTAAGGTCTGTGTAGATTCTTTGCTAAGAAGTTGTTGCCTCTGAGCCACCATCCGGTTCAACATGTCTTTGCGCAGCTGATATTTTCGCCACTCTAAATCAAATAAAGCAAATTGAATTGCGGTATCAAGCTCTTGTAAGTTAATTGTTTGCTTACCGATGTTAGCAACAATCATCTTAGTCTGTACTGGTGATTCTTCAGAAATTGTTTTGATAACCTGGGGGTCTGGTACTGATTTAGAATTAGTAGATTCTATACTTTGGCTACATGCCATAAGTCCAGATAAAACAAGTAGAGAAAGAAAGAGTAAACGAAGCATCATTGTCGGACCAAGAAAGTTATTATTGTTTGAATTATTGATTTGGCATAATCAACTCTAAAGTACTTTACCCTTACTAGTTAGAGAATAGTACTAGAGTTGATTATGTTTTTTACAACGTTAACGTCCTTGTAGTACTTAAATAAAACCTATTATTGAAATGGGTTACCATTCCACATTAGCTCGGCAATCTTACTTTGAGTTGCAACGTTAGGATGGAAGCAGTCACCTCCATTTATTTCATCAGCACCGAAGGCGAATGTACCACCAGAAGGGGTATTTTCGTCCACGTACTCAGCAACTAGCTCAATACCATTAGGATTCAAACCGTTAGAGTTGCTGTTATAAGCTTCTACTTCTGAGCGGGTAATCGCGTTGTATTGTTGTTGTGCGGCTGCAACACCTGCATGACGTGCCGCCATTGTTTCACCATTCAATACACCTGGGTCGGTGACGATACGACAAACATCATAGCTTGACCAAAGCGAATCACAGTTTACCCATTCATCTGCATTCTGCTTGTCTACACCTGCTTGACGAATGTCTTGTACACGAGGCACGCTGCCCATCAAAATGCTTGAGTTTGCAGGTAAACCTGACATAAGTGTGTTCAGGCCTGTGCGTACCGCTTGACGCCATTCTTCACCGGTATACAACGGGTCATCACAATTTTCAGGGTCAACACAGTCGCGACTACAAATGTCGTTACCGCCGAAAATCATTTCAACATGATCTGGTACAGGTGATTGTGCCACTATCATCGCTGCCTGCTCTGCAAAGGGGCGCTCAGTATCATTTCTACCAACCATTTCTGCACCGGTCTGTGCTGCGTCTTTATTGGCTGTGATAGATGGATCGATCGCTTTATAAAGGTCATGAACAGAAGTTACCGCAGAAGCCCAGCCATCGAACCAAGAGTGCTGTTCTTGATCCTGACCTGCTACGCATAATAGCCCCCACCAAGAAGAGTTCCAGGTACAATCCGCTGCAAAAGCTCTGGTGATACTGTCACCAGCAGCAGAAGTAGCCGATACACCGCTTGATGGTGGTGGCGGAGGTGGTGGGGTTCCCGCTTCATCGTAAGATGCAATCAGGCTTACATCACTATAGCTAGAGTAGGCATTCAGCATAACGCTGTAGGTACCTTCTTGAACGTTGTTAATGTTACACGTTTCGTTATTACCGCCTACATATGGGCGGCAGTCCCAATTTGAGCTTGAAGCCTGACTGCCAAATTTAACATACAAGTCAGCATCGCCACTGCCATCAGATATACTAAAGTTTAAATTGCTAGCACCTGCTGGAATAGCAATTTCATAGAAGGTATTGCTACCAGAAGCGCCACTTAAACTTGTTAAAGCTGTACCGTTGTCTAATGCTGTGGCTGCTAAAGCTGAACTCGCCACAGCAGACATCGTGATAGCGGCAATGGGGGTTGAGATGAGCTTGAAAAGCTCGTTCGTTTTGACTTTCATAAATGCACCATTTCGTTATTTTGTTGATAAGTTTTATTGTTATAAACAACGGAAATGATCTGACGCTCATGTCAGATCAAACCATGGCGTCCATGCATTGTTGAGTCAAGTTTGACCTTAACTCAGGTAACGTTAAAACCATAAATAGCAGTACGGCATACTTCTTACAAAGCAAACTAACTTTATAAGGTATAGATCTGGGCTATTAGACTTAACGTTAGTCCTACTGTCCAAACACATAAGAGTTTTGTTCATTTGGAAGTATTTTCACTATATCACTTTGAAAGTAAATTACGCCTAGTGAGCAAACAGAAATGACTCTGAGGATAATAAATTTATCCCTAATGATAGTTTTTCGATCATATTTAGCCGTCATCACATCTTTTTTAAACATAAAATAGCTGTTTTTGTTTCTTTACGAATTTTTTGACCTTTGTGGCGAAAAGTCTTTTGTATTTATTCAGCAGCCACTTTATTACCTGGAACGGGTAAATCAACCCTCGCTCAAACGCTATCTAAACGGACAGGTTTTGTTTACTTGAGAGTCGATACTGTTGAACATTTAGCGTCTCTTTGAGGTGTTAAAAACATATGTTTGAAGAGAATATTATAATTGCTAATTATTTGTATCGATTGTGAATTACCAAAACCGAGTACCCTTCGGTATATTTCAAAGAGAAAAACATCCAAAATAGACCTGCTACGAATAGAAGCATTATCAATATTTACATTTAACAATAGTTTAAACTTTCGTCCTAAAATGTTGAAATAGTCTTCTATACTCAAAATACTTACTAAAATACTTACTAAAATACTACCGTACATTCTTTTGGAGGCGTATATGAAAAATAAAACATTAAACAAATCATTTAGAGCTAGGTTGGCCTTGGTAGTATTTTGTGGGGCCTCCTTCGGAAATGCGCTTGCGCAAGAGAACAGTTCTGACATATACAGCTCTCCTTTTGATACGTGTTTCGAAAATGGATACAACCTGTCGCTGCTTACCCAGGATCAAACGTATGCAACCGCCCAATGTTTTACATCCTTGTTAGAAAAGAAAGGGTATGAAACTGCTTATTTAGGTGCAAGCGTGCACACGATCATGGAATATTCTGTTAGTTGGTATGCAGCAGCAGCGGAAAAAGGCCATAAACTTGCTCAGGCAAATTTAGACACGAACTTGTTCGCCATGAGCACTCTTGAAAACCACATGCACTTCGGTTTGAAGGAACAAGATCAACAACTGCTTGCTTCTGAAAAAGTTTTTCAAGCTTTGGATACCGATGATAACGGTATGTTAACGCTTGCTGAGGCATCTTCTTCATTAGTTTTGAAAGAAGCTTTTTCCAAATCTGATTTCGACAATGATGGTCTGTTAAATTTTGGTGAGTACACCATTCTATCGGGTGAAGCCACTGCGGCAGGAAATGAATAATCATTCCTTTAACAGCATAGTTTGATGTCTATCAAAAGATTAATTAATTACATTTAGCTATTGAGGCCAATAAAATTTATTGGCCTCCCCCTCGCTCTTTATACATTCAAACCTTTGTCTAACAAAGACTTAAATTCAGCATAGGGTATTGGCTTACTAAAAAGATAACCCTGTGCAAAGTCACAATCATTGTTATTTAAAAAGACTAAGTGATCTGGATGCTCTACGCCTTCTGCAATAACCATAAGACCTAATCCATGCGCCATCGCAATGGTCGCTCTGACCAAAGCCTGGTCTTCAATACGGTGAGTTAAATCCATAATGAACGAACGATCAATTTTCAGAATATCGAAGGGGTATTGTCTTAGATAATTAAGTGAAGAATAACCAGTACCAAAATCATCCATTGAAATATTCACCCCAAGCTTTTTAATACTTTCTAGTAACGCAACTGTATTTCCGAATGAACCTAGAAATAAACCTTCTGTAACCTCTATATCTAAATTTTTCGCTGGAAATTTTGTAGTGTTAAATATGGACGCCAAATCATCTACAAAAGTTAGACTCCTAAACTGACGAGGAGAAGCATTTACTGCGATCCGAAAATTTTCATTCCCTTGCTGGCGAATTTGTTCACCCATACAGCAAGCCTCGTGCAACACCCAAATACCAATTGGCACGATCAGTCCCGTTTGTTCTGCTATAGGGATAAACTCGTCGGGATAAACGTCTCCTAAGTAGTCGTTATGCCAGCGAAGCAGTACTTCCGCACCAGTAATTTTATTTTGTTTGATATCAATAACGGGTTGAAAATGTAGTACGAATTCATTTTGCTCTAGCGCAAGGTGCATGTGACGCTCAAGGTCAAGCTTCCTGATAGCTGCTTGGTTAATTGATGCATCGAAAAATCTAGCGGTATTTCGTCCCCCCTCCTTCGCGCGATACATGGCTGCATCTGCATGCCTTAAAAGCAGGGTGGCGTTTTCTCCATCTTCAGGATATATCGCGACACCAATGCTTGTTGTTACGATCATACTGATGCCTTGAAGATCAAACGGCGTTTGAAATTCAGTAATGATTTTTTCAGTAACGGCTTCGGCATCTATCGAATCTTCTATACCTTCAAGCACGACAATAAACTCATCCCCCCCTTGACGGGCGACTGTATCATGCCCACGAACACATTTTTTGAGTCGATTAGCTGCTGATTGAAGCAACATATCTCCCATTTCATGACCTTGCGTATCATTTATTTTTTTAAAGTCATCTAAATCAATAAACAACAGCGCCGTTTTCGTGTTATGCCTTTTTGCACCGCTAATTGCCTGATCCAGTCGGTCAGTTGCCAATAACCTATTTGGTAAGTTCGTTAATGTATCGTATTTGGCTTGATATATAATTTGCGCTTCTTGCTTTTTCCTCTCAGTGATATCTTCCTTGATAATCAGAATATTAGTAATGGCATTATCATCCCCCAAAATTGGTGAGATGCTCACTTGTTCCCAGTATTTGACTCCCACCTTATTACAATATTGTCGTTCACCACGCCATGTATTTCCCTCATTAATAGCTGCCCTCAGTGAATCTTTTTCATCTTTTCCCAAGGTATTTAATAGTGTGTCCAAGTATATCGTACCAATAATTTCTTTTTCAGAATCACCCGACCGACTAAGATAGGATGAATTAACATACTCAATTAGCCCCTTAGCATTTGTTATCACTATGGCGTTCGGGGATTGCTCTGCTGCAAGTGAGAGAAGTTTAAGTTCTTGAAGATTATGTTTTCTCTGCTCAAATAATTCTGCATTTTCTAAGGATATTGAAGCTTGGGCAAGCAAGGCTCCCAGAATCGTTAAATGGCTTTCTGTAAAGGCATTTTCTAACAACTGATTTTCAAGGTATAGCACCCCAATCACGTGCTCTTGTCTAAACAATGGTAAACTGATGACCGACCTGATCCCATTGGCATCAATATGACGATCGTCCTTAAAGCGCCCTTCTTTTACCGCATTATCCAATAGTATTGCTTTTGCACTTCGGTAAACATAACGCACGACTCCTTCTGCAACCTTATCACACTGCGCGATAGGCACGGCCTGCTTCTTTATATTGTCTTCTTCACCGTTCGTAGACATTAGCACGCTCAAATGACCATCTTCTTCTAGAATCAGGTACCCATGATCAGCACCTGCAATCGCGATAACAATCTTCATTAATTTGTCGAGTACTTGATCTATTTCAATCTCTTTTGACAAAATCTGTGAAGCATCAATAATAGCAGTCAGGTCTAATGATGGCGCACTCACACGATCCAATTCTTTACCCTTACTCTCCCATTCAATATTTGAACTCGACTGTTCAGCAAAACGATCTTTCAGCCGTTCTACTTGCGAATGAGCTCCCCACTGACGGTAGAGTTCAATTGCTCGCTGAGAATAGATTGAGGTAATAGGATCCATGTTATTTGATTGATAAAACCCTGCGGCAAGTTCGTTTGCCAGTGCAGATATAAAATAATAGCCCCTGGATTCTGCACTTCGAATGGCGTCATCATATTGTTTTATAGTTTTTTGCGTTATTTTTTGCCCGTTTTCTTCAGCCTGACAAAGCAATTCTAGAGACTCAAATTCAGCAGGATTGTGTTGAGCAATTTTCTTCAAGGCCCAACGTGCTTGATAATAACGAAAATTAACAATATGTTTGGCGCTGGTCTTGTTTTGCCTAGAATATTTAAGCACCGTAAGCAAATACAGAAATAAAATGGGCGCAATAATAAGGTTGCCAATAGTATCCCCAACAAGAGCAATTGCCTTGTCGCCATGATGCATCGCGAGATTATAATCAGCTAACAAAAAGGCACGATACATTTCGTAAAAATGTAAATACGCCCGAATGAGTCCATTACCAGGTTGTGCCATCTCATCGAAATATGCCTTCTCATCAAATGCTCTAACATGAGGTGGCACCTCAGTTTCACCTGCAAGCCAATAACAAAAGCTCAGCAAATGAGTTTGTTGAAGCAATACCTCACGATCATTATGTGAACGCAAAAACGTGTACACCTTTTCGTTTTTTTGAATCACTGTTTGTAAGGTATCTGGATTAAATAAAACACTTTGCGGTCGACCAAATACAATCGAATAATACGCCCAATGCATACTCCCGGTTTCGCTACTACATTGAGAGGCAATTTCTACCATGGGCAAATGTTTTTCTATGGGGTTCATCCAGTGCCAAGTGAACACAGACATCATCATATGTATCCGTCCACGCACGGCTTTATCCGGATACTTTTCATTAAGCTCAATCGTCATTTTTGAAAAGTCATCTGCTAGACGATACTCTTTAGTCACCCCAGCCAGCACGGCCGCAAGCATCGCATATGCAAATGGTGCATAAATTGAATGGCCATTTTTTATACAAATATTTGCCATTAATAGACTAAAGTAAGCCATTGTTTCTGGTGCAACCATATAACTGGATTCAACAGAGTCGTAAAGAACACGACAAATATTCAGAAGGTGTTCGTCATCTATTTCATTAAGTTCCATTAAGTCGATCGGTTTTCTTCTTTTTAAAGCGAAGCGAAACTTCGAAAGTTCAAAAAGAACATTAAGCTTGCCAATATTTTTGGGAACAATGACGCCTAATTTAGCCAGACCCTTGCGAGAATTATCAATGCCATCCTCATGACGGTTCATCTGAAATAAAATACGTGAGTACAAGGTATGCATGTCTACATGCTGTTTTTCAGTTTTCGCATAAGAAAGGCTAGCAAGAACAGTTTTCTCCCCAGCTTCAGATAAACCGGTAGCGTATTCACAAATAGCTCGGTTTTTATATAAACGCCAACTCAGATCAAAATGGCTGTGCCAGGCATCCTCAGGCAATAGTTTGTCTATTGCTCGTTGCGTATAGGGTAATGCGGCTTCCCATGCGGCTGAGTGAATCGCTTTATCCGAAGCCTTAAGCAAATAATTTGAAACCAGAAGGCGCTCATCTTCACTATCGAGTAAATCAACTGCGTGAATATAATGACTCGCAATATCGAACAGCATTTCCTGCTGAGCCTTAGAACCTAACTTAGAGAGCAAAAGTCTAGCAATATCCAAATGCATTTTTGCTCGCATGTCCGAAGGTATCGTAAGATATGCCGCTTCTTGAACCCGGTCATGCATAAAACGGAACCCTTCTGGCATTGATATAAATAAGCCTCCGTTTACGGCGGGTTGAATCGCATTCAGTACCTCTATTTTGTTATTGTCCGAAATAATGCAAAGCAAGTTTGAATCAAACTGATTACCCAGCATAGCAGCAAGCTGCATCATTCTTTTTGTGTTTGAACCAAATCGATGAATTCTACTGGTCATTAGTTCAACGACATTGTTTGTCACGTTCCGTGAATGAATTTGTTCCACGTCCCAAGACCAACTTCTATCTTCCGAACGCCAAAGTAGTAATTTTTCATCATAAAGTGAGGTCAAAAATCGCCCTACAAAGAACGCATTTCCAAGTGTTTTTTGCGATACCAGTTCAGCTAAGCCTTCTGCTTCATTAGTATCACAATCCAAGCAATCACAGATCATCTGGTTAATATGGCAGTGTTTAAGTGCTTTCACCGTTAGATTAGAGACTTCAATCGGGGATTTCTGCAAGTTGTGAAAAAAAGTATTCGAATATTGATGCGCCTGAATTTCATCATCGCGATAGGCACAAATAAGTAGGAAGTGCTTAATTTTTGTATCGTTTACTAGATATTCCAGCAATTCAAGCGAAGCAATATCCGCCCACTGAAGGTCATCCAAAAACATAATCATAGGATGTAATTCACTCGCGAACGCTTCTACAAATCGGCTAAATACTTTAATAAAATAAAATTTGGCTTCTTCGGGTTGAAGCTTTTTAGCGATTGGCTGCTCACCAATAATAAGCTCAAGATCTGGAATAATATCGGTTATTAAACGGCCATCCTCACCCAAGGAATTACTGAGTTTGGCACGCCAGGCTTCAAGTTCTTGGTCACCTAGCGAAAGCAGTTCTCGCACTTGATCCTGGAAAGCATTACCAATGGCACTATAAGCAATCCCTCTCGATAACTGATCAAACTTCCCGCGAATAAAAGTTGGTGAAAAATCCAAATGTTGATTGGTAAACACATTAACTAAAGCCGTCTTACCCGTACCACCAAGCCCGGCGAGCAGTAAAACCTGTTTACGCCCTACACAACAGTGAAGGTATAATTTATTAAGGCTCTCAAGTTCGGATTCCCGTCCGTATAATTTATCCGGTATTCGGAGTATTTCAAAATGGTCTTCTTGACCCAATTCAAAATCGGAGAGTGATTTATTGTCTATAATGAGGTCGCGACATTTTTCCAGATCTCTAAGTAAACCATGCGCCGCTTTGTAACGTTCATCGGCAGATTTACTCAAGAGCCTGTCAATGATCCTGGCCAACACCTCTGGAATTTCAGAATTAATACTCACCAAAAATGGCGGTCTTTTTGCAATATGGCTATGAACCAAAGATATCGCATCATTTTCAGTAAAAGGAAGTTGGCCACTTGCTAACTCGTAAAGCACAACGCCTAAAGAGTAAAAATCACTCCTATAGTCAACCACCCTATTCATGCGCCCTGTTTGTTCTGGTGACATATAGGGTAAATGATGAACGATATCCGGGTGATCCAGACGCTCCATAATGGCATCATCATGGCTATGACCATCAGTATCGGCCAATAGTAATATCAGCGGTTTGGTTTCGGTAATTTCCCTAAAAACATGATGGCTATTCACCCGCCGATGAATTAACCCTGCCTGGTGCTTGACCATTAGCTGTTCTGCCAACTGACAGGCCAAGTTTATAAATGTTTTTAAATCAAACCCCATTTTAGGAATAATTGGGGTTAATAATTCAATTTTCTTACTATTCACTCTATCTCGCTCAGTGCCATTTGGCTAAAAGCACCATAACACTATTGGTAAAACTGATTTATAGGATAGATTATTGGTATAGAGCCATGTTATTGCTCACGACATTGAGCCTGTTTTTATTAAAAATAGGTGAATAAGCACATGGAGTCAAACCAAGGAAGTCATAACGTATTAGGTATACGTACAAATATGGCTAATCAATATCAAATTGAAATTTTTTTCGATAAGCACCTGGCGTAATTCCCACTCGCTCCTTGAAGAGACGACAGAAAGAATTACTATCCTCATAGCCCACATCGTAGGTAATCGTCTTAATGCTACTTTTACTTACTTCTAGTAAGTACTTTGCTTTTTCTAGCCTAAGGTTTTGTAAATACTGAACCGGATTCTGTCCTGTGGCATCTTTAAAACGTCTTTTAAAGTTACGTTGACCAAAGCCAAATTGTTCCGCCAGATTATTGATTCCCAGAGGGGATGTATAATGGTCATCTAACCATAGCTGGACTTCCAGAACTTTCTCATCATTATGGTTTCTAACAAAACTTTGCATTACGTAAGGGGTCTGTTTACGACGGCTGGTGTCGATCAATAGTTTTTTAGAGCATTCCGCTGCCAACTCATTGGATGCATATCGTCGGATCAAGTGTAGTAATAGGTCACTACCGGCACTTGCACCACCGCTACAGATCACACGTTCATCTTCAGTAATGATGTTATTTTCCTGTAGCTTGACCAGAGGATAACGTTGTTTGAAAGCCTCTGCGAAATACCAGTGAGTCGTTGCTTGTTTATGATCAAGAATCCCCGACTCAGCCAGCATAAAAGTTCCTGTGCACATTGCTGCAATCGTTGCACCCTGTTGATATTGTTGGTTTAACCATGAATTAAAACCAACTAAATTAGGAAGTGTTTGCAATATTTGGAATAAAAATCCAGGAATAATAACCAGCTCAGTGTCTTGAACATTACTGAGCGCTTGTTTTGGCGTCAGCGTTAGGCCACCAGTACAAACCACAGGGTTACCGTCGAGTGAAGCTGTTGTGATGGAGAATATCGGTTTCGTGGATCGGGTACGATAAGCATGAAGAATGTTTGCGCTTTCCAGCCCCTCAAGTGTTGCAGATACGCTAGTAGCCGAACACATCGGAGCCATCAAAACCGTGACATTCATAATTTCATCTCCATTTTATTATTTGATTTTCTCCTGCACTTTTAACTTTTTTGTCATTGCACAATTGGCGTATACAAAGTCATTTATGACTGT
>Ga0105348_1000602_pt1 | contig 26904 bp, 21 predicted proteins | sample EN8Hudsemesocosm_2_FD_83504 | JGI IMG/M metagenome (GOLD analysis project Ga0105348, IMG submission 83504) | Methane-oxidizing microbial communities from mesocosms in the Hudson Canyon - EN8C Hudson Canyon | ecosystem: Environmental > Aquatic > Marine > Cold seeps | place: Hudson Canyon... | reverse complement strand
TAAATCGACAACTTTTAAATATAATTCTGCACTACGATACATTACATCAGAGTTCTCAGCCTGCTTATATATTGATGCAGCCAGGCGCTCTCGAAGTACACTACGATCTTTTTTCGGGTTTAAGGCTAATAACTGTTGATAAGCAAGCTCTGACTTAGAAAATTGTGCTAATTCAAAGTTACTATGCGCATTCACTAACCAGCTGGCGTAAATTATCTTAGCCTCAACACCTTTCATAGAGACCACCCGCTGAGATGTGGTTTCAGCTAATAAATACTGTTTTTCAACAAATAAATCATTAGCTAATTCATTTAGCAGTGAGGCTGTATATTTAGTTTGGGGAAAGTATTTAGCAAAACGTAGAATACTCTCTCGTCGTTGAGCCTTTAAATTAGGAGTAAGCGCCTTAGATTTTGAGTTTTTATCAGTTTTCGCTAAGTGATCATAGGTAATAATCGCAGCATAACCAGCCTTAATTGCAGAAGCATGTCCGGTGTTCTCATAAGCAGCACGTTCATAAGCATGAATAGCTTTTTGATAATGCCCTATCTTAAATAAGGCCTCAGCTGCCAAATATAAATTTTCTCCATTATTCATACCTTGTTCACGCGCCGATGCTAATTGTAAATAATAATCTGCAGCGAGTTGACCAAATGCCTGATAACTTGTTTTAGTTTTAATCAGAGCGCCGTCTTCACTAGACTGCCCAGAAGATCCTGCAGATAAAGCAATTTTACTTTGCACATCGAAAGCGGCCTGCATTCGTATAAAGTATAGATGCGCTAACTCACTCAAATTTGCAACAACAAGCGGCCTCACCACTTTACGCTCGTTACTTTTTAACGTTGCCCAATATGCACTTTCAACACCGAATCGTTTAACAAATAGTTCTTTAGATTCCCACGCCTGGATTTCAAAATCGGCATATTTATATGAGTCTATTGCATTTATTGCCATTTTATATGCATTAAATTCTGTTGGATAATATTCTGTATAGGCTAATGCAACAATAGCTGCATCTTGAAACCTGTCTTGTTTCAGGTAAAAATGGTACAGCGAATCATATAAGAGATAGGCATAATGTTTATGCTCTGTATCTGCCAACAAGGCTTCAATACTCGTTGCTCCTTGCTGTTTAGAGAACAAGATAGACAACAAGCGTAAAGTATCGTCAATCAGGTCTTGTTTAACTTCACCTAGTTGTTCAATGGTCGATCGTTCTTTTAAACCCGGAAAGTCATCTAGTACGTTTAGAGCAAACTCACCCGCTTCCTTAAATCGCTCAAGACGAAATACCGACCAGCCTAATTTGAACTTTGCCTGCTGATGAAAAGTTTTATCAGTCGAAAAAGCTAATATTTTTTTGTACTCAGCTTCTGCTTTGACGAACTCTTTCATCTCAAAATACGATTCAGCCATTCGAAACATACTTTCGTCAACTAAATTAGAGCGAGGGTATAAGCCAACAAGAAGCTTTAAACGTTTCACTGACTCTTTGTCATTCCCAACAAACTTTGTCGCTTTAGCTGTTTGATATAACAGCTCATCCATGCGTTGATAAAATACACCTGAATCAATAATCTTGTCATAGCTATCTATAACAACCTCACTTTGTTTTACTTTATCTATAGTGAGCTTCTTACCCTCTAGTTTATATTTGGCCCTTAAGTTATTAATGCGGTTTATAGCATCTATCTTCACGGCGGGTGAATTAGCCGTTTCAAATAGCTTAATGTATTTTTTTAATACATAGTTCACTGATACTTTTGGGAGTGGCTTATCCTTGTATACAATAAAAGCAGGTTTAATATCGCCTACCGTTTTCGGTTCACTCTTGACTTCAAATATAAAAGGGTCATTTGCGGCTGCGCTTACAGACAAGCATGAGAGAGCGGCACAGACTAACAAAAGCAAAAGATATAAATGCGTAATAGATCTAAACAACTGTTGACTCATTACTTATATCGCCCGTTGAGTAGGTTATGTTTCTTAACTCTCTTACTTTCGGATATACCTTCAAAAATATGAATCAAACCTTGCTCTGAACGCTCAAAATTAGACACCATTTGAATGCGTAATTTACCCAAACGCTGGCGAATCAAAATCGTGATTTTTTTATCAAGTAATTGAATAATATTAATTAAACGAACTTGTAGTTGTTTGATACCTTTATTCAGATTAGCGCTTACCTCCAGTTGCGACTTTAGACCGTCACGACCTTTATGAATTTTTTGCTGAAGGGAAAGTAAACGCTTTCTTAGGCTGTCAATGCTATTCATAATCGCCTGAATTTGTAAATTTTTTGCCAGGCTAGGTGTCATAGTTTTATTTGATTTAATATCATCTGCCTGTTTTTGGAATTTAGTGATCTTTTTTTCTACAGTTTTGACATTAAAGTTTTTACTTTGAGATTTGAAGTTTTGGCGTTTATCTATAAGAGATGCATCAAAGACGGCTAATTGTGAACGCCAAAACGATAAACTATCGAGTAACATAGACAGTTCAGCATGCAGCTCAACCGCATCATATATCACATTATCTTGCATGAAATAATTATAATACGACGCCCTCGTTGTATTGGTGACAACATCTTTCGCTAAAAACCATTCTAAGCCTTCAATATCGCTTTCTTCAATTAGAATTTTTTGTGCACCATACCTCTCAAGCAAGCCGTCAACTTTATCAATTTTTTCTAATTCGTTTTCAAAGCTCGCACTTGCTTCAAAATAAGCTTCTAAAGCCTGACTGATATAACCTGAACGCTCATATGCATAAGGTATAGCCAATAATGACTCAGCCACGCTTGAGTCAACTAAAGGGTAGGTCTTTGCACTAGACCATGCCTGTGTCGCTGCTCGGAAATCGCCGAGGTCATGATGCGAAACACCATTGAGGTATAAAGCTTTTGGTGCACTTTCTGAATCCAGATATACTTTTTTGAAAAAGTTTATCGCGGCATCTGGTTTACCTTCTTCTAAATATAAAGCACCAGCTGCCAAATGAATCTTATCTTTTAAGGATTTTTCCTCTCGAGTTTTTCCTGCGTTCAGGTCTCGAGCAATTCTTAGAACACCTAAAGCCTTCCTTTTATCACGACTTCCTTCTGCAAACGAAAGCGCCAAGTTATAATAAGCATAAGAGGCCCAAGTACCACCCAAAATATCTTTTAGTGCTTGAATTGCTCGCTTATTACTTCCTAATTTAATGAAACAACTAGCTCGATAGAAAGCCCACTCCTGCTTATCTTCCAAAGAGAGCTTCTTTTTGATCTTCTTAAACGATTTTAGTGCAGGAATACATTCATCAGAGTGGTATTGAATTTTACCGATATTAAAATAGTCTTGATTTCCAAGAGACTGTTTTTTCTTAAGCGCTACTTCAAGCAGGTCTTTAACACCTTCTTCAATATTAAATCCCTTTAACGCGGTCGCGTAACTAACAGGATATTTGTCACGGTAAGCATCATCCATTAACACTAACGCATTAAAGAAATTACCACTCTCTAATTCAAAACCAACCATGCCCTCATAAAGCTCGTCAGGCATCGCATGAACTAAAGGCGCGATGAAACCAAAAACAAGCACAAAAAAACAATTCAAGAATCGACGTTTAACTTGCAAGCCTTTAAGTGCGATTCGTTTGAAACACAATAAAAAGTAAGACCATAGTGTGTGCCGCGGCTGTTTTTCCAAAATATTTACAACAATATTTGAGATGACTACCACTGTTTCACCTTAAATAAAGGTTCGCGTGTTGTACTACTTTCACTGATAGTCATTTGAATATATTTTGCATCATGCTCTTTATTAAAGCTAAGCGCTTTCTTGCGCCTAAAGTAACGGTTATTAGAGCCTTGTCCATTGAATTGAGCCGTTAATTTATGTCGACCATCAGATAAACTACCCAAATAGATTCGTTGGATCCCGCCTTTTTTTAAGGCCACAATTTCAGCCTTTTTATAAAGGTAGGTAGACACCATTTTGTCATCTAATCGTAATTCAATCGAATCCAAAACAAATGAACTATCTGATGATAATGATAGAAATACGGCAAGTTGCGAGTTAGCCGGGTAAAGTAAGTCTTCCTCAAATTGATACAACTCTCGATTAAGTTGAATCATTTCCTTTTTGAGTTGTTCGGCCTGCTTAATGATTTTCGTATCTATCGCTTTGACTACCACTGCTTTGGTAGCATCTGGCTGAGTAACGTCCTTTGTGACGGAATGTTCAGACTGGTTTTTACTTTTACTTGGATCGGCGGCTTGAATAAATGAGCTAAGTAAACAAAAACATACTATAAATGACAAATACTGTCTTATGGTCATAATTAAATCTGGTCTGTGAATTGGTAATAGTTAATACAAAATAATAACAAGTAATAACAAAAAAAATCGGTGTTAGGTCACTAATTTTCAAAAAGATTAATTTACCACACAATATTTATATTTCTTATCATCACTTAATCTGCCAACACCTGATTTTAACGTCTTTTCTATTACCGACTTTTCTATTACCTACTTACTTTTCTAACGGCTGAGGTATTTCATGCTTTGCTCCAATCCATCAACCGTCATCGGGTACATATTGTCCTCTAATATCTGCTTGGTGATCCCTAGCGAGCCACCTTGTCCCCAGTAAGCTTCTGGAAGGGGGTTAATCCACACTACTTTGTTAAAATGATCCTTGAGTCTTTGCATCCAAACTGCACCCGCCTCCTCATTCCAATGCTCTATGCTTCCACCGGATTGAGTAATCTCATAGGGTGCCATAGAGGCATCTCCGATAAAAATAACCTTATAATCAGAGGTATACTTGTGCAACAGGTCCCAAATTGGAGTTGACTCATTTGTCCGACGCAAATTATTTTTCCAGACACTTTCATAAATAAAGTTATGAAAATAGAAATACTCCATATGCTTAAATTCAACGCGCGCTGCCGAGAATAACTCCTCACAGACTTTCACATGCGGGTCCATCGAGCCCCCCACATCAAAAAACAGCAATACTTTTATACTATTATGACGTTCGGGCACGAGCTTAAGATCTAAATACCCGGCATTCCGAGCCGTTGATCGAATGGTATCATCCAAATCAAGCTCTTCTGCGGCACCTTGACGGGCAAATTTTCTCAAACGTCTCAAGGCCATTTTTATATTTCGTATGCCGAGTGTTACGTCACTATCAAGATCTTTATAGCCACGTTTTTCCCAAACTTTTACCGCACGTCCATTACGGCCGCTTTTCTGACCAATTCTAAAGCCTTCCGGATTATAGCCATTCGCACCAAAGGGCGAGGTACCTCCGGTACCAATCATTTTATTACCACCTTTATGTTTTTTCTTTTGCTGCTCCAAGCGATCCTTGAAGGCCTCCATCAATTCTTCCAGCCCGCCCATGGCCTCAATCTTGGCTTTTTCTTCTTCTGTCAGATTTTTCTCAAATTCAGCGCGCAACCATTCTTCAGGTATTTCAGATTTAAACAAATCATCCATGAGCTCAATGCCTTTGAAATAAGCACCATAAGCCTTATCAAATTTATCAAAATGTTTTTCATCTTTAACCAGGCACAGTCTACTTAGGTAATAAAACTCATCGACATTGGCAAAGACCAAATTTTTTTCTAACGCTTCCATCAAATCCAGAAACTCTTTCAAGCTTACTGGCACTTTGGCTGCTCTTACTTCTTGAAAAAATTCAATAAGCATTTATAACTCCTAAGACCATTATTAATACTAAGAACAAAACAATTCTTTTTACAGCCCTAGCTGCTTCGCAATTACTTCATTCATAATTTCGTAAGTACCGCCACCGATCGACAGTATTCTATTATCTCTGGCTAAACGTTCAACAACAGTCTCTCGCATATACCCCATGCCGCCAAAAATCTGAACAGCATCGTAAGTAACACGATCGCTCACAGATGTAGCAAAATTCTTCGCCATTGAAATCTCTTTAATGACAGATTGCCCTGCTTGCATTCGCGCAGCTAAACGATACGTTAGGGCTTTGCTTGCCTCTAACTGCGTCGCCATTTCAGCCAATTTATGCCGCGTTACCTGAAACTTGCCTATTGGTCGATCAAAAGCTTTACGCTGTTTGACATAGTCTAAGCATTGCTCAATCGCAATTTCACTGGTCATGTTAGCCATCACACATAAACTTAATCTTTCACGCTCAAAATTGGACATAATCGCAATGAAACCCGAGTTTTCAGCACCAATCAGATTATCAAAGGGCACTTTACAATCATCAAAGAACAATTCTGCCGTATCACTTGCCCACCAACCTGTTTTCTTTAAATTCTGACCACGAGAAAAGCCTAATCTCTCTCTTTCTATAAGTAAGAGGCTTATTCCTGCAAAACCGGCCTCTCCTGTCCGTACAGCGACAGTATAATAATCAGCTCGTTGGCCACTCGTGATGAAGGTTTTACTTCCGTTTACGATGTAATGACCATCTTTTTTCAGTGCACGCGTCTTAAGGTTGGCTACATCGGAACCGCCACTCGGTTCCGTAATAGCTAAGGCAGAAATTTTTTTGCCAGCAATAACATCAGGAACAACTTGGTTCTTTATGCTTTCAGTTGCCCAGCGACAAACGGGGGGTAATCCTATATCTAATGACCCTAAGCTTGCCACAAGGCCACCGGAAGTGGAGCGCATCAACTCTTCAGTAGCGGCTATCTTACTGAACAAATCATCACCGGTACCGCCGAATTTCTCAGGATAACCTATCCCTAAAATTCCTGCTGAACCGGCCTTTTCAAAAAGTGCTCTAGGAAATCCGCCAGCTTCCTCCCACTCATTAATATGGGGCTTAATTTCTTTTTCGACAAATTTTCTTACACTAAGCCGAACAAGCTCCTGCGTTTCTCCAAAATACTCTTGCAACGATGACTGGCTCATGATTTTTCCTATTTATTATTCGAATAAGGTTTAACCAAGCTTTCTCAAATCAATCTATAAATCAACCTTTTCGGCGCGCCATAAACGCGAGCCTCTGTAGCAAATGGACATCCTGTTCATTTTTAATCAATGCACCATATAAAGGCGGGATAGCTTTAGAGGGGTCTCGTTCCTGTAGAATTTTTTCAGACATTTCGTCAGCCATTAATAACTTCAACCAATCGATCAATTCGCTAGTAGAAGGTTTCTTTTTTAAACCCGGTACTTTACGAACGTCAAAAAATACATCTAGCGCTTCTTTTATTAGATTCTGTTTAATTCCAGGGTAATGAACATCAACGATTTTTTGCATTGTTTCGTGGTCTGGAAAGTTTATATAGTGAAAAAAGCAGCGTCTTAAAAATGCATCGGGTAACTCTTTTTCGTTATTACTGGTGATCAAAATAATAGGACGATTTTTTGCGACTACACGCTCTTGCGTTTCATAGACAAAAAACTCCATCTTATCTATTTCGAGTAATAAATCATTTGGAAATTCGATATCTGCTTTATCTATCTCATCTATTAGAAGCACCACACGCTCTTCGGCTTCAAAAGCCTCCCACAATTTACCTTTAACTATATAGTTAGAGATATCATGGACTTTATCATTACCTAGCTGAGAATCGCGTAAGCGAGAAACCGCATCATATTCATACAAACCTTGCTGTGCTTTCGTAGTAGACTTGATATGCCACTGGATAAGCTTAGTACCTAGCGATTCTGCAAGCTGCTCTGCCAACATGGTTTTACCAGTACCAGGTTCACCTTTTATAAGGAGTGGTTTTTGTAACTCAATAGCAGCATTGACTGCCATTTGTAGGTCACCCGTTGCCACATACTCATCTGTACCTTTAAAACGCATATTCACACCTATAAAAATTAATACATAAACAATTTGCTTTCGTAATGCGTTTCGCTAAAAAGATCTCACATTACACCTGCTAACTCCATCTAGAATTGTATTCTAGTTTCCCACAAAATAAAAAGCCATACATAAACATTTAGTGGAATAGTCTTTTCGAGTAGTATTAACTTATGAATACTAATAACTTATGAATAGTATTAACTTTTAATTATTTAGTTTTTAAATTGGATGAGCTTTATAAGCCCTATGACACGATTTTCTTATCACATTATATATTTATTCATATTTTGCTTAACGTTGAATGCCAAGCTCTTCGCAAATGACAAGATAACCGCAAGTCAGCCACAAATCCTCGCTGAACAAGGCTATACCAAGCAATTCAAAAAGAACTTTAAGCAAAGTCATTTATCATGCGCCATCATTACGAGTGAACACCTTACAACCCTTCAGTTATTTCAGAGGGGTTTGCCTAAGGCAGCTGCACTTAAATCATTACCTAATATAAGCCGAGAAGCACGTAAGCGAGTTGATTACGTTTACGACTTGGCCAACAGCATCGGCATACTCAATGCTTATTCAGATATCAATACAAACTTTAGCCGTTGCTCAACACTTGTGCATCAAGTCAAGGGCCGGCCAGCAGCTGACCTTAAAGAGCGCGATTATTATTTCTGTTCCGGCGAGAATAAATTACGCTTCGAGATTATTTTGTTGATTAACCAAAACCGATCCCTAGATAATATCTACAGCAAAATACCGGTTTCGCATTATTTGGTCGCCAGGAACTACGCGAAACTTATAGACAACAAAGGCATCTTGGCAGCGTTTGACCTTACGGCCAATAATTTAAAAGCATGCTTGAATTTAATTGAATGAGTTTATGATTTATTTATTGACATCAAATCAACTCTTCCCTATTATGCGCCCCACTTCGACGGAGTAGCTGTTGCGTCCCCTTCGTCTAGAGGCCTAGGACACCGCCCTTTCACGGCGGTAACAGGGGTTCGACTCCCCTAGGGGACGCCATTACTTATTTATACTCCAGCACGCATACCTGAAATATATGCCCTCCAGAAAAATAAACTATATAAAATATCTTTCACATAGTTTTTCAATATTCTACTCACCTTATCTTTGCCCTGAACTACACTTACTCTCAAGACAAAAATAGACTGCCCCTATCTCTATTTAATTTACTTGAATGGACAGTAGTTACCCTATGAATGACAAACAAGACATTCTATTAGCCAGACAGCCGATTTACGATGCAAACAAAAAGATTTCTGGTTTCGAATTACTCTTTAGGGATAACTTACCAACCGCTGGCGCATCGACCTTTGATGGCAATCGCGCAACGTCTAGGGTCTTACTAAGTTTATTTACCGAAAGTGATTTAAACACGGTCACAGATGGCCTACCTGCTTTTATTAACTTCACTGCTGAACTTATACATACTCCCCCCCTATTTGACCCAAAATCAATAATCATTGAAGTATTAGAAGATATTGAAATCACCGAAGAGATTATTTCAAGCTTAAGAAAACTAAAACGCAAAGGTTTTACCCTTGCCCTTGATGACTTTGTAATGGATGCAAAATACCAGCCTATTCTTGATCTTATCGATATCGTCAAGCTAGAGCTGCCAGAAATGAATAATGAGACGCTTCAGCAAACAATTTCCACGTTAAAACAATACAAGGTTAAACTGCTTGCCGAGAAGATTGAAACACCTGAACAATTCAAACTATGTAAAGACCTAGGATGCGACCTATTTCAGGGCTATTTCTTATCAAAGCCAGAAGTCATCAAAGGAAAAAAGATAGCAGCCGGAAAAATGGCGGTCATCAATCTTATCTCAGAAATCCAATCTCCCACCATTGACATGGATGGTTTAACCCAAATAATTACTAAAGACCCAGCCCTAAGCTTTAAGTTATTAAAGCTAATAAATTCAGCTGCCTTTAAGCGCTCAAAAACTATCGATTCTATCCATAAAGCAGTCACCTTGCTAGGTATCGATAAAATTAAAAGCTGGGCTAGCCTACTTGCATTAAGTAAGCTTGACGATAAGCCACAATCACTTCATTACATCGCACTTGTTCGCGCCTTGATGTGCGAAAGGTTATCAGAGTATTTTCAAAAGCAATCAAAAGACCTATTTTATACTGTCGGCTTATTGTCATGCCTGGATGCTTTTTTTGACCAAGACATTAAACAAGTTGTTGAGTATATAGATCTTGACGAAAGCATCAATTTGGCACTCTTAGCTCACCAGGGCCCTGCTGGCTTAGCGCTTAAAACCACAATTTATTTTGAACAAGCTCGATGGCATAAGTTAAACTGGGAACAACTTGGTAAACTTGAACTCAATGCGAAACTGGTAAATGAGATTTATTTTGAATCCACCCGCCTGGCATTTGATCTACAAGACCACTAACAATGTAATTATCGGCCAGGAAAAACTCAATACCATCATGCACACTGACTTAGTACTTGTAATTAATTGTGGCAGCTCATCTTTGAAGTTTGCCCTTTACCACACACGCCAAACAAAGCTACATTCTGAGCAAACAAAACGACACTCGGAACAAATACCAACATATCACCAACAAAAAATTCTCGCTGAAGGCTTAGCCGAATCCCTAAATCAGGATACAGCTAAAATACAGATCAAATGTAATGGTAAAAAACAACAATTTGAACTTAAAGTTTCCGACGTAGATGAAAACAGTCACACGATTGCTTTGCAGTACATCCTTCAGTCATTGGAAAAGCAATTTAATCTCAAACAGAACTTGATTGGCATTGGGCATAGAGTCGTTCACGGCGGTAACTTATTCAAATATTCTACCCAGGTAGATGATCACGTTCTCGATCAAATAAAAGCTTGTACACCGCTCGCACCACTGCACAACCCAGCAAACATCAGCGGCATCGAGACATTACAGAACGCCTACCCTAAAACCCCTCAGGTGGCCGTATTTGACACAGCATTTCATCAAAGCATGCCCGCAAAAGCGTTTACCTATGCCTTGCCGTACGCCTTATATAAAGATGAGCACGTGCGACGCTATGGATTTCACGGAATAAGCCACCGCTATATTACTATTCAAGCCGCGCATCATTTTGATAAAAGTACCAGTGACATAAATATAGTCACAGCACACTTAGGAAATGGCGCTAGCGTATCAGCCATCAAGAATGGCTTAAGCGTTGACACTAGTATGGGCATGACACCACTAGAAGGCTTGGTGATGGGGACCCGCTGCGGCGACCTGGACCCGGGTATTTTTGACTACCTTATTACCAAAGACTACAGCCCAGAACAGATATCAAACATGCTAAATAAACAAAGTGGCTTACTCGGAATTTCAGGTATTAGCAATGACATGCGAACGATCTGCGAACAGGCTGAAAAAGGTCATGAGGCAGCCCAACTTGCTCTTGATGTTTTTTGCTTTCGGGCAGCAAAGCATATAGCAGCAATGACAGTTTCCCTCACTTCAATAGATGCCATTATATTTACCGGCGGAATTGGTGAAAACTCAGCTCAAGTACGCCACCAGATAACCGAGCAACTCGGGCTCCTGGGTTTCAGCATCGACGCAAATTTAAACAAAGCCTTAAAAGCAGTTGATGATAAAAAACCAGGAAGTGAAATCCAGTCCGAAAGCTCACGCCCAATATTAGTTATACCTACAGATGAAGAGTCATTAATTGTTCAAGACACGCTCGACATCATTCACAGCGCATAAACAGGTCAGCAGCATGGCAAAATCATTTTTTATTTCCCCTACCGCACAAAGTGCAGGCCTAACCTCGGTTAGCCTAGGCCTACTAAGAGCGCTGGACGAAATTGGTGTACGGGTGGGTTTCTTTAAACCTATTACTCAGGTTCTACATAACAAAGGGGATCACTCTGTCCACTTTGCGAAAGAGATTAACAACATAGCGAACCCAGCGGCCATATCACTTTCGCAAGCGCAAGCGCTATTAAGCCGAGGTGATAAAGGTTTATTGATGGAACAGATTATCGAGAACTTCCATCAAGCAAAACAAAGCCACGACGTAGTTATTATTGAAGGCATCGTACCCACTCAAGATGCGCCCTATACCGCTCAACTTAATAACGACATAGCAAATAGCCTTGATGCAGAAATTATTCTTTTAGTGCCTTTATCGACATTTGGATCAGAAGTTACACCTAAGTTGCTTGATACCCATATTCACACCGCAATGGGAACTTTCGCAGCAAATAAAAAAAACATTATCGGCTGCATACTCAATAAGGTGGGTTATACCAACAAAAAAGCTGAAGATAGTATTTCAATTTCTGATTCCTCAGAAGTTGAGAAAACTGATGTTTTTCAAAAAAATCAGCTTTCTCAACTGATCGAAAATAGCGAGTCCTTCACAGACAACTTCAGACTGATCGGTCAAATTCCATTAGTGCCACAACTTCAGGCGCCAAGAGTAATGGATATTGCACAAGAATTTAATTTCAAGCTCCTCGACAATGTTTACGGCACGGAGGCTGAACATAACATTTCTCAAATGTACGCAAACAGAGTTCATCGTATTTCAATATGCGCTAGAAGTGTGTCAAATCTTGTGAGTGCACTCACACCTGGCTGCTTATTAATTACACCTGGTGACCGCAATGATGTATTACTGGCTGCCTGCATGGCGGTACAAAACGGTACACCTCTTGCGGGCATAATTTTAACTGGCGGCTATCAACCAGACCCACAAATAATATCACTCTGCCTACCTGTCCTGCTGGCAGGCTTTCCAATACTTTGCACAAAGGGCGATACTTTTAGTACCGCGATAAAACTATCCAAACTCGAAAATAAGGTCCCTTTAGACGACATTGATAGAATGGATAAAGTTATGTCGACAGTGGCAATGCACCTCGATACCGACTGGCTCAAACAGCAATGTGAACAAGAAAGAGCGACTCGGCTCTCACCTCCCGCATTCAGGTTTTTATTATCTGAGCGCGCCCGCGCTGCCAAGAAGACCATCGTGCTTCCTGAAGGCAATGAGCCTAGAACGATCTGTGCCGCAGTTGCTTGTCATGACAGAAATTTGGCCAAGTGCATTTTGATAGGTAAGGCGCTTGAAATACAGTCAGTTGCCCAAGCGCAGGGGGTTAAGTTACCAAGCGATCTCAGCATAATTGATCCTGATAAAGTACGTGAACAATACGTTACCCCCATGACTGAGCTTAGAAAGAGTAAAGGCGTCAGCCCTCAAATGGCTCTGGCCATGCTAGAAGACAATGTTGTATTAGCCACGATGATGGTCGCTTTAGACGAAGTAGACGGACTCGTCTCAGGCGCAGTACATACCACAGCCAACACCGTTCGACCCGCTTTACAACTGATTAAAACCACCCCTATCGCAAAAGTCGTCTCATCTGTTTTCTTTATGTGCCTGCCAGAGCAAGTACTAGTGTATGGTGATTGTGCGATTAACCCTGATCCAAACGCTGAGCAATTGGCGGATATAGCCATTCAGAGCGCCGATTCAGCACGCGCCTTCGGCATTGAGCCCAAAGTCGCCATGATTAGCTATAGCACAGGGAAAAGTGGAACCGGTGATGATGTAGATAAAGTACGCGAAGCAACTCGCTTAGCTAAAGAAATGCGACCAGATCTCATTATTGACGGCCCCTTACAATACGATGCTGCCGCCATTGAAAACGTTGCCAAGAAAAAAGCCCCTGACAGCCCTGTCGCAGGACAAGCTACCGTTTTCATATTCCCTGACTTGAATACCGGAAACACAACCTATAAAGCTGTACAAAGAAGCGCCAATGTCATTAGTATTGGCCCAATGCTTCAAGGTTTACGCAAGCCTGTAAACGACCTGTCACGCGGCGCACTAGTAGAAGACATCATATTTACTATCGCCCTTACCGCTGTACAAGCCACCCAAACCTAATTCCCGTCTCTTTTCAAGCACTATATATTGATTCAGCAAAAAAATAGTAGTCACTAATTTCGCAGCTCAATCAATATATAGCACCATTAAAAAAAATATTTTATTAGTTTAGTTCTATTGACTTTCCCGACCTTATTTAAGTGTATTAACCGAATAAAATTATTTGAAAAGAAACTTCACAAACCACAATATGGTGTTATACTTTTTCAAAATATACCAACATGTAGTGATAGAGAATAACTTCACCCCCTATATATCGGTTTATAAGAAATTCATGGACTAACCTTTTTTTAGGTTAGAACACACTAAAAAAGCTTAAAGCTCAGGCATTTATCTGCTCTAAGTTCGAAACAGTGTGCGGTAATTGATCTACCGGCAAAAAAACACAAAGCACTATATATAGTATTCACGATAGCAAATACCACATACCTGTCATTGCTTTCGAAATATGCCAAACAACTAAAATTATAATCCAGCTAGAGGTCGCACATGAACGCCAAAGTTGAACAACTTGTTTCCCCCCTCCCCATGCAAGATGCTTCTCAAGATATCTGGCATACCAAGTATCAACTAAAAACCAAAACTGGCGCGCCTGTCGATAAAGAGATAAGCAGTACTTATGAACGTGTTGCCAGAGCACTTTCAGCAGTGGAAGAAGACGGCAAGCGTGAAGCTGTTTATTTAGACTTTAAATGGGCGCTTGAGCAAGGTGTTATCCCTGCGGGCCGCATCATGTCAAACGCAGGCGCGGGTGAACACAAGCCTGCAACCTCAACCATCAACTGTACAGTTTCTGGTACCGTATACGACTCAATGGACGACATTCTGTTGAAAAACCATGAAGCAGGCTTAACGCTTAAAGCAGGTTGCGGCATTGGTTATGAGTTTTCAACACTACGCCCTAAAGGTGCGTATGTAGCAGGTGCTGGCGCAACCACTTCGGGTCCATTATCGTTCATGGATATCTTCGATAAGATGTGCTTTACGGTGTCATCAGCAGGTGGTCGTCGTGGTGCCCAAATGGCGACATTTGATGTGCATCACCCTGATGTCTTGGATTTTGTCCGCGCCAAACGTGAAGATGCTCGTTTACGTCAATTTAATTTGTCTCTTCTAATCACTGAAGACTTCATTGAAGCAGTAAAACAAGACAAAGACTGGAGACTATCTTTCCCGGTCACTGCTGAAGAAGTTGCAGAAGACAAACTTGATTTAAGTGATACTAGCCAGTTTCTTTTTAGAAGTTTCCCGGTAAAAACCAGCTACATCACTAATGATGAAGGTTTAATCGCTTGTCGCATCTATAACACGGTTAAAGCCAAGTTCATCTGGGATAGCATCATGACATCCACTTATGACTTTGCAGAACCAGGCTTTATACTGATCGACAAAGTTAATGAAATGAACAACAACTGGTTCTGCGAAAATATTCGCGCAACCAACCCTTGTGGTGAGCAACCATTACCACCTTATGGTAGCTGCCTACTTGGTTCGGTAAATCTCACTAAATTCGTAGACCGTCCGTTTACAGATAAAGCCTCTTTTAACTTTGATAAGTACAAAAAAGCTGTTGGTATCTTTACCCGTATGCTTGATAACGTTGTTGAAATTAACGGTCTTCCACTGATTGGCCAACGCAACGAAATTAATTTCAAGCGTCGTCATGGTATGGGTATTTTAGGTCTGGGCTCGACACTGACCATGATGAAGATGGCTTATGGCTCATCTGGATCAATCGAGTTTACCGAGAAGGTAAACCGTGAAATGGCCCTTGAAGGCTGGCGTCAAGGTTTAGCCCTCGCTGAAGAAAAAGGCCCAGCCCCCATCATGGAAGAGAACTTCATTGTTGATGAAGCAATGCTTCTAAAACGCCCAGAAATGCGCGCTGAAGGCTATCAGGTTGGCGACGAAATTAAGGGTCGTGAACTTCATGCTCGTTACAGCAAATATATGCAGAAAATTGCTGAGTTTGAACCTGAGCTGGTCGAAAAACTGGCAGAGCAAGGTGCACGTTTCACACACCACACCTCAATTGCACCAACGGGCACGATCTCTTTGTCGCTTGCTAACAATGCAAGTAACGGTATTGAGCCAAGCTTTGCTCATCACTATGCGCGCAACATTATTCGTGAAGGTAAAAAGACCAAAGAAAAAGTTGATGTTTTCTCTTTTGAGCTGCTTGCTTATCGCCATTTCATTAACCCGAATGCGATGCCGTTTAGTGATGACCCTGAATCAAAACTGCCTGAATACTTTATCTCTGCAGATGAAGTGACACCCAAGCAGCATGTAGACATACAAGCCGCCGCACAAAAGTGGATCGATTCATCTATCTCTAAAACTGCAAATATCCCAACTGACTTCCCTTATGAAGAGTTTAAAGATATTTACATGTACGCTTATGACAGCGGTTTAAAAGGCTGTACGACTTTCAGATTTAACCCTGAAGCTTTCCAAGGCGTATTAGTTAAAGAGTCTGACCTTGAAAACACTATCTACGAATTCACTTTGGAGGACGGTACTAAAGTGAAAGCGAAAGGCAATGAAGAAATTGAATATGATGGCGAGCTTCACTCCGCCGCAAACTTGTTTGATGCATTGAAAGAAGGCACTTACGGTAAATACTAATACGCCCCAAATGCCAAATAGGTGATCTTGTTACCACTACGAATCTTACGTACTGGTAACAAGATCACCGTTAAGACGTCAAAAATGCATTAGACTGGCACTGAATGAATAGGTAAAAATTATGGCCATTAAAATAGAAAAGAAAATCGTTGGGTATCAAGTTCAGAGCGCTAAAGACGCTGAAACAGAATTACAAAGTACCCCAAAAGTAGTCCCTGTAGAAATGAACGAGTCTATTAAACGACCCGATTTTCTTCTTGGCTCTACCTACAAAATAAAACCACCCGTTTCAGAGCATGCCTTATATATAACTATCAATGACATACTCTTAAACGAAGGCACCGACCATGAAATTCGTCGGCCCTACGAAGTGTTTATCAACTCAAAGTCGATGGAGCATTATCAGTGGGTTATCGCACTAACACGCGTTATTTCAGCTGTTTTCCGTAAAGGGGGTGATATTACCTTCCTTATTGAAGAGCTATGCTCTGTATACGATCCTAATGGCGGTTATTACAAGAAAGGTGGTGTTTATATGCCATCACTCGTTGCTGAGATCAGCTCAGTGATCGAGAAGCATATGAAGTCAATTGGTCTAATTAAAAGTGAAGAAATGAGCGATAATACGAAGCAGATTCTTGCGGAGAAAAAAGCTCAGTTTGAACAAGAAGGAAGCCAAACACACGCTAAAACAGATGATGTGCCTGAAGACAACCCCTTCCCTGCGAACGCTAGCTTGTGTAACAAATGTCATAACAAATCAGTCATTGTGATGGACGGTTGTCAAACTTGCCTGAACTGTGGCGATAGTAAATGTGGTTAGAATAGTCTAACTAGCTTGAAGCAAGTTAGGTAGGGTAAAACATATTTCGATTTCACCCTACCTAACTTGCGACAGTCAGCCCAGCAAATTACGACTAGTAAGTTATTTTCTCCCCAGCTGGGAAATGAATAAAGTACATCCCTGGATAAATCAAAGTAACCTTCTTTATCTACTTTAGTTATCACATCAACGCTTAAGTAACTTTGAATATCCTTCTACAATTCACTACTTACCAGAAAATAAAAGGCTAGATCATCTGCTTTTTGCCTTCTTCGTTTACACTCACAAAGGTAATCCGCGTTTCAAATAAAGGTGTCTTAACGTCTTTGCGTGTACCACTAACCGAGATAAAATAAGTAAGTGACGAATTTCCTTTTTTTTCCAGCTCGACATCAAAACAAATAATCTCCCCACAATCGATCCGGTGCTTAAACTCAACATTATCCAATGCAACAGTGACTAATCGATGATTTGGAAACTGTAAATCTGCGGTCATATAAGCCACTTCATCTATCCACAGCAGCAGGTTACCACCAAAAAGCGAGCCTTGATGGTTCATGTGTCCGGGCAATACCAGTTTATAGTGTTGCATGGATTTAGGTGCAGAGGATGAAAGTGTAGACATTATGTTTCCCTTTAGTGAAGTGTCGGCAATATACAAAGTCCAATTCTAATGTCCAAGCAAAGGCATGTCATCAGACCCTGGCCCCAAAGGCTGCCCATAACTAAATTCCACATAGCTTCCGTTTGGGTCTATTAGGCCACAGTAATAACCAACTGGGTAAGGTTCCTGAACGGGAGGCCATACCAACAGCCCTTCTTTGTCTGCCTCAGCCGCGATGCGATCCACTTCAGCCTTACTATCTACTGCAAAGCCTAAATGGCTAAAATCCTGCTCTCCTTGCTGATGTCGGGTCCCACCTCCTAATAACACCATAACAAATTGATGCTCCCGACCTTGTTCCGCCATCCAGATTACGCGCTTGCCACGTTTGTGTCTTTCGTGGATGACCCGCAGTTGACAATACCGTCGATAAAAATCTACGCACGCATCCAATTGCTCTACATGTAATGCTATGTGGGTCATATTCGGATTCATAAGACTGGCTCCTCTAATGAAGATCGACTTACCCAAATTAGATGCCTAAATTATTAGCAGTCAATATCCTACTCTAATCTCGAAGTAAACACGCTTTTGCCTGGTTTAGTTTAGAAGCTAGATAGTTGCTGCCCCCTCTATCCGGATGCAGTTTTTGCATTAATTTCCGATGCGCAGCTGTAATTTCTTCACGACTAGCCCCAGCCGCTAGGCCAAGAATTTCGTAAGCTTCAGCTTTATTAATCTCGTTACTAGAATGATGACTACTCTGTTCTGTTGATGCTTCTTCATCCTCGCTCGAAAAGCCCTTAGAATAGTCCTGGCGCCATTGTTCACCGATTTCCCGGTCCATGAATGCTTCTAAAACGCCGACAGAGTCAGAATGTTCTTTTTGTGCCAAGTGATACACTAGCAGCAGATTTTCTAAAGATAGGTCGCTGAGTTTTTTACCTGAAAATTCACCCAATAACACCTCACCGTCCATATGTCCATTGTCGTGATCCAGGGTCATACTAAGTAAAGAAGTTTCAACTGCCGAAACGTTTCCCTGACTCGTTTTTGCTGAAGTTTGAGCTTGCTGATAAAATTTTTTCAATAAGGGAATATATCTTAGTAAGGGCAATAGTCTTTTTAAAAACGGTAGGATCGCCGCTCCCAGTGCCACCAAAAAATGCAGGCGCCCTGTTAATGTAAGATAAGCTAGCACAAAGGCCGAAAGCAATAGTGTTATCAGGTAGATAAACTTTTTTCGTTCTTGGGGCGTTTTTTTCCGACCATACTGTATTAAAGTGAATAGAAAGAGCACTGCTAGCGTGACAAGCACTGTTCGACTCATGATTTTGAACATCCTAACTGGCGAGTCAATATTTTAACGGTATCACTCTGAGGGCCGTTATTTTCGAGGGCTTGAAGGCCGCCCACAGTATAAATGGCAACCGCTTTTAACAATTCAATAAGCACATGTGCACTGCCGCTATCAAATGAGGAGTAAGCACCGCCAGATAAATGAGAAAAGTGCTTAAAGGCGCGAGTAACAGCAGGGTCCCGCCCTTCCTGAAAGAAAAAAGCCGGCGTTTTATAAATACCGAGTTGCCCTGACAACTCTGCAAGTTTATCCACGTTTTCCTCCATTGAATCGCCTACAAAGACTAATGCTTGAATTGGCTCCTGCTGCGTTTCTCTTAATGCATGATGGAGTACTTTTTCAATTTGGGTCTTTCCTGCCAGGCAATGAACGCTACTAATCGAATATAGCATGTCATCAGCCTGATCCGTCCAGGAAAAATATTTAAATTCATTGTAGCCACGATAATAACTGAGCTGTACAGATAGACCACCAATCTTAGCCACGGCTTCAAACATTTCGCCCTGTATTTGGCTGGCGATATCCCACAAGCGTTCTCGACTAGCGGTTGCATCCATAGCAAAGATGAGCCGCCCTTTCGATTTACCTTTTATGGCAACAGGTGTTTTGGCGACCTGATCTAAAAAGGCTAGGATCTCACCCTGACTTGCCACTTTCGAAGGGAATTTATCTGTCATTGATATTTCCTTTTTAGCTTAGAACTCTAGCTAAAGTATAAGTCATGGGGTTTCAAGCTCCAGTTATTTACGCAATAAAAATCTTTTGAAAGCTGTGTTTAGATTTTTAGCGATTAGTTATTAAAACCGAGGGTTGACGTACCTGACAAATAATGTCTGCCTGTAAATAAGGTCTGTTCAGAATACGTAAAACTGGAATTGAGTTGGATACCTCATCACTCAATGAGAGATTGTTACAGATATAACGCACGTGCGCTTGAAGATCTTCCGGATAATACTTTCATGCCCCCGACGCTTGTTGAAGTAAACTCAAGGGTAGAAAACAGACTACTTCCCAGCGCTAGCCTCCTTGATTGCCTGTTGATGCGCTTGTATCAATTCCTGAGACATTTTACTGGCTCGGCCTTTTTTCAAGTCAATGCAGGCAAATTTCATTTCCGCTTTGAGTAGTAATTTACCATCCGAGATTCTAAACAATTCAAAGTAACGGCCTGAGGTAAACCGTAAGTCACTTTCGTAGATCCAGGTACCCAGTAATAGCGTTTCACGTGCATAAGAGGCAGCCAGATAATCCATTTCAGTGTGCGTAATCGCCATCGCCTTACTGGTGCGTTCATTAATTTGCCAACCACAATTCAAATAGTCCATGTGCTCCCAGGCAATGGCCTCCAACCAACTTAAGTAACACACATTATTGGTATGACCTAAACGATCGGTGTCTTCCGGTGCCACTTCAATCTGTTTAATAAAAGGCTTCGGTAAACGCCAGGGCAGCTCAATACTCATTCGTAATCCTTAAGCATGCTGATGAATTAATGTCACCAAGGTTGGCATCAGTTTATCGGGCAAGTCATGACCCATTCCTTTGATCTTTATCATCTTGGCGTGTGGGATTTCTTTAGCAATAGACTCGCCACATACAGGTTTTAAAAGCGGATCTTTTTCGCCATGAATGATCAAGGTGGGCGCGCTAATATTAGCCAAATATTGTCTCAAACAGCCTGTAGCCAATATAGCTTGTAATTGCCTCAATGTGCCACCGGGCGAATAGGCTCGTTGGTAACTAGCGTGAATATTGGTTTTCATTAGCGTCGGGTCACTTCTAAAACCCGGACTTTCAACGGCTTTCCAAAACCGGTACCAACGTTTGGTGACGGCGTCTATATCATGCTCTGAACGGCTACTTTTACTTAACTTATAAACTAAGCTGAGTTCGGGTATCGGCAACCAAGGTGAGTTGGTCGACGACATCATCAAGGTAAGTGAGCGTACTTGGTCAGAGTATAAGGCACCCATTATCTGCGCGATCATCCCACCCATGGAAACACCCACGATATGCGCATTGGTAATATCGAGCACTCGCAAGAGGTGCGAGGTATCATTTGCCATATCAAATAAGGTGTAATTTGCTTCAGGATTTAAGCCCAATTTATGCTTTAAATAGGCTACCCGAGTATCGACCTTAAGCAATGAAGTAATTTTATCACTAAGACCAATATCTCGGTTATCAAAGCAAATCACCCGGTAGCCTTGATGAGCCAAACCATTAAGAAGGGACTCAGGCCACTGCGTTAATTGACATGCCAGACCCATAATAAAAACAATAGGCTCACCCTGCTTGTCACCCCGCTCTTCTACACAAAATGTCATGTCTTTTAGTTCAATGCTTTTTTGCTCTGGCGTATAGGACGGTATAGACGCATACGCAACCAAGTCAGATTTTTTTAGTAATTGAATAGGCTTCATATCTATACGCCTGTGAATTCATTGTGAGTAATAATGCTTGCATCGCGATCAAAACGATTGGCTCGGCGAAATGTCTCTAGATCATTAAAACGAACACCTTGCTCTTTCATTATTTTATGCGCGGTATGTGCTGTGAATTGCCTGATATAAAATGGTTCACTCACCACAAAATGATGTATGCCATGAGTACTACCAAAGTTAAAGCAAAATAATTGCAAAGGCCATAAATACCATGCATTGAGTACTTGAGTCTGCTGCATCAGAGATTTTACATCGCCATAATAGTGCATAGAAGAGCTGATAAAGTTCAAACAGCATGACCTTAAGTAAGCCGGAAGAATAACCATTATGATCCAGGGTTGAAGCAGCGGAAGAGCTTGGATAAGTCCTTCTGACCAAACCCACTGGAAATCAAATAACTGACGCATCAAATCAAGCAAATGAATACCTAAAAAACTATACCAAATAAAGGCACAAATTAGAGGTAATGGAAAATTCACCAGCATAATTTTGATTACATGATTGAATCTTTTGCCATTTTTGTCCTTGAGCATTACCTTGACAAGGTTCCCAGTCAGGGTATCAAACATGATAAAAAAACGCAGTGGGCCGTAAGCCATGCCATTGCCAATACCCTTTTCTTCGATATCAGCTGAGGTTCCGGATGTTTTATGATGCAGCAAGTGCAAGCGCCGTCGGACCCACGGATTAATAGCAGTCGGTCGAAACAACCAAACCAGTAACATCATAAGGTGATGCATAAACTTGTGTCTTTTAAAGTACTGCCAATGAATCAAGTCATGTTCCAACTCATGCAATAGTGACGCAAACACAGCAATGACTGGCACGCAGAGCCAGCCACTAATCAGGCCGTCAAGATATAAACTCGCAGTGATTATCATACCCATGATGGCAAAACATAATATGCTGAGACCAATCCAGTTTTTATATTTTAATAAAGGAAACTGCTGTCGAAGTTCTGCACCGCGCGCTTTAATCGTTGCGCGTATTAGTTTGATACTTTGCGTTTCGGTAAAATCCATCCTAGCCTCTTTGCAATGTCTGTTTACCCATACACACTCGGGTAAATTGAGTCATTAACAAACCATAAAGCTATTTATATACTTAGGCCAGTTTACAAACTTATTATGGCCTGTTTACTTCTTTTTTTGTCCTAATAAGTAATAATAGTCAGCTATCTTTTCAGTGCTTATCTTATCGGCGCGTATCCTATCAACGATAAAGAAAACGCTATAACGCAACGAGGGCGAGTAATGTTTGAGACACAAGCTATTTTTCCAAGCGCCGAACTTTACCTAATCAAAGCATTCATGCGCAAAGAAGGTGTAAAACCGGCCCAATGGTTGCTTGGAACAAGTCTGAGTGAAGACAACCTAAAGCAAGAGGATTATTTAATTTCGCTGCAGCAATTCGACATTATTTACCGGAATGTCTATCGCTTGGCAAAAGGGCCGGATCAGGGTCTACGTTTTGGTCGCTCACTGAACCTTTCTCGATGGGGCCTACTCACTACAGCCATGATGACAGCAAAAACCTTGGGTGCAGCCTTGGAGGTTGCCAACCAGCATCGCCTACTGGTGAGAAGCCGCTTTGACCTTAAGCCCGAAATCATAGGCAGCGCTGTTAAAATAAGCATAACCTTGAGAGCCAATATGATCTTGCCAGTGAACCCTATGTTTGCCTTCGAGATGTTAATCACGTCCTTACAACGACAAGTTGAAGACCTCCTGGGCAGAGCCTTCTTTTTTAAGCGAATTCAATTGGCCTATCCCGCGCCACATTATGAAAAAGCATACCAACGCTACTGTCAGTGTCCCATCGATTACGATACTGGACACTATGCTATTTGGATTTCCCTAGAAGACATGAATCAAAACTTGCCACTGGCTAATCCGGTGAGTCAAAAACAATCTATTGCTATTTGCCAAACCGAGATGGCAAGGCTGGATAGCCTTCAAAAAGGCGATATTCAGTGGCGGCTCAGACATGAATTTCATCAAAGCGGACACCTTTCGTTAGCGCTTAATAGCATTGCTAAAAATATGGCCATATCACCCAGAACACTCAGAAGAAAACTACATGAAACCGGCACAAGTTATCGTTTGATCCTGCAGGAATATCAATTGCAAAAAGCCTTGGAAGCGCTGAGCCTAGTACATTTAAGTATGGATGAGGTAAGCCATTCATGTGGCTTTGGCGATGTTGCTAGTTTTCGGCAAGCTTTCAAACGCTGGACTGATATGACACCCTTAAGTTATCGAAAGCAATTTCAGCAAAACGAAGCGCATCCCCCTGGTAAAGAATTAAGCATAACCGCCATCAAGAAAAGCTAAATATTCTAAACAAACATCTAGCTTCTATTAATCCTAGGAGCATTAAGCGTGCATATAGCGTCGACAAGCCCAGTTTCTGATTGATCTAATTTTATAAATATTGAGCAGATAAAAGTTCTGACCTTCAAAGTCAAAATATTGGACTCTAACGTCATAGTTATTGCCTGATAAAAGATTAAACTTTGAATTCACATTTTAGGTAAACGAGCCCGTTTATTTTTCCCGCTAAGCTATAGGTAATTATTACAGGTGCTAGAGAACCTGTTGCCGGGGTCTTTGTTAAGAAACTTAACAAAAAAAATGCTAATATCACGATAAAATGGATGCCAAAACAATGGACACAAATAGCTTCAAAAATTTCGCCGCATGGGCAGCAATTTTTTCAATGCCCGTCGCGTTAATGAGTACTTTTCTCAATGTCTACTGGACTAATTTTAATCTATTGGCGTTTACCTCTCCCGCTATATTACTTCAGGAGATGAGTGAAGGTAGTTGGCTGAAAATCACCTTCCTGCTTGATTTATTTGGCTATTATCTACCACTGGTGCCTTTGGCAATATATTTACCTCGCCTACTTGATGCCGAGCGTTCATCAGCAGTCAGAATGTATACCTTCCTAGGTCTGGCCTACATAATCTGTGGCGCTATCGGCGCTGTGCTTTGCGTTACTATTTTACCTAGTTTGGCCGACAGCTATTTACAGGCAAGCGGTGATGAGAAGGTTATTTACTTCACTGTATTCTCGGCCTTCTTTAACGGAATCTTCTTTGGCCTTTGGGATTTACTTGACCCTATTTTGGCTGGCATTTGGTGGCTTGGCATTGGTTTTCATATGCAAAGCAAGTGGCTACTGCTGGGAAGAGTCAGCATGGTATTAGGGGCTTTCACCTTGCTCACCGCCCTTGGCTACATGTTTGGTCAAGCTGATGTAGAAGCTATGGGTTTGAATGTTTATCTCGGACTTGCGCCCGTATGGGCTGCTTGGGTAGGTATTAAACTTTTGAAAAGTTAGCGTTTGAACAGTGCGGGCATCTTACATTCTGCTAAACCTAGCCCGCGCGCAATTTTGTTCAATCTAACTTTTTGTTCAATCTAGTTAAGGTATTGGTTAACTATTTGTTGAAACTCACCGCTACGCTTGAGCTGATCACATCGGTCATCAATGTAGCGTTTTATTTTTTCGGGCATTTGTGGCGAAAGAGCAAAACGAATATCGTATTGTGGAATAATGCTAGATAAGTCAACAGAGTTATAATCGTTGTAATTCCCCCCTTCTTGTTTCAAATTGTATTTAATACGGGACTCCATTTCGATAAACCCAAGCCCTCTATTAAGCTCTAGCGCTTTAAAAGCTGAAGAGTAAGACATCGCCCTTAGTTCGAGTATTTGTTTGGATGCTAAATACTCGTCCAAATTCGGGTAATCAAAACCAAACAAAAGAATAACGCGCTTTCCTAGCAAGCTATCTATACCACTCAAGGCCACAGTTTGCCCTTTGGGAGGCAGTAAAATATGTTTCACTGTCAGAATGGAACATTCGGATAAATTCAAATTCTGGGGAGCTTGCCACTTTGAAGACCCATACGTTATCCAAAGTGGATGAAGACCAGCATTAATCGTTTTGACCATGCGCTTGAATGGGTAACTCTTGACATGAATCTGGTAAGAAGAGCTGTCAAAAATCTTGAATAATAAATCACTAATAATGCCTGAATTTTGCTTGGATTCATCAATAATTTGAAATGGCGCAGCCTGCTCTTCAATAACAAGATAATTCAGGGTTTCACTTGCTAGAGAGTGAGTAGCCGTCATGCAAATATAAAAAATGAACAGAGAAAAGATACCCGTCTTTTTATATTTGAGATCGTTACATAGCCTGTTTCGGTCTATCAACTGCACTTACCTATTTTCAATACGAGAACCCTAAAGGGTTTAGACACTAGTAAAACTATAGCAAACACAGGGTACTTTTCCTCTTAGAATTTCAGGTTTGGTTTGTTTTAGTAAATAAGCAATCTTTAGGCTACCTTTAGAAGGCTGCGCCTGTTTACTTCCTAAAGCATCATCTACCGGAGATCAATAATGAAGGCCTTACGCGACGTCATCACTAACAGACTATGCGCTAGTTTATTACTACTGCAAATATCACTACTTCAAGCAGCTGAAACCTCTACAACCAAGTTGATCGCCGCTGACTTAATACTAACAAATGCCAAGGTATACACAGCTAACGCCAACCCCCCTTTTGCGGAAGCACTAGCGATACGAAATGGAAAATTTCAAGCTGTGGGTAAGGCATCTGACATTATGCGACTTCAAGGCAGTAAGACCAAGATGGTAAACCTGCAAGGAAATCAGGTGTTGCCTGGTTTTATTGATAATCACAACCATATCTTTGAAGCGGCTTCAGAAGCAGGCGGGACTTGTGAATTATCGCCTGAAGCTACACCTTCGGAGCAGATACCCTATCTTCAGGACTGCTTAAAACACTCGACTCCCAAGCAATGGCTTATCGGTTGGGGGCACACCATCGACTTAACCCTCAGTGAGGAAGCGCACTATTCCCCACTGGAAATCATTGACCAAGTATTTCGCGATCGCCCGGTGATTATCATGGAGCAAACATCACATTCCATGTGGGTCAATTCTGTCACCCTAGAACTAGCGGGAATCACGACAGATACACCCGACCCACAGGGTGGAAAAATAATGAAAGACCCTGATACAGGGAAGCTACTGGGTATATTGGTTGATAACGCAGGCGACATTGTCATGGAGCAAGCTTGGAACAGTCTGCGCAACAAATTCACAAAAAGTTATGACGGCCTTCTGAATGGTTTACAAGAAGCTGCTCATTACGGTATCACCACTGTCGGAGATGGTCGTTTGTACTGGAAACGAGGCTGGTATGAAGTGTGGAAAGCCGTAGAAGCAGACGGTGAACTCACGGCT
>Ga0105348_1000601_pt1 | contig 26906 bp, 28 predicted proteins | sample EN8Hudsemesocosm_2_FD_83504 | JGI IMG/M metagenome (GOLD analysis project Ga0105348, IMG submission 83504) | Methane-oxidizing microbial communities from mesocosms in the Hudson Canyon - EN8C Hudson Canyon | ecosystem: Environmental > Aquatic > Marine > Cold seeps | place: Hudson Canyon... | reverse complement strand
TTGCGACTCAAAATGAACGTGCACCTCTCATATTTATTATTGCCGGAACCGGAGCAGATCATAAGTCAGAAAAAAATATAGTGCTGCAGAAAGCGTTTTATCAGGCAGGGTTTCATGTGATCGGTATAACTTCTCCTAGCCATCATGATTTTATTACATCTGCATCCAGAACTGCTGTGCCTGGCTACATGAAAGATGATGCTTATGATCTTTATGAAGTGATGATACGTATTAAAGAACAACTTCAAGGAAAAACAGAAATAAGTCGGTATCTATTAACTGGTTATAGCCTTGGTGGCGCTCAAGCGGCATTTGTCAGCAAATTAGACGAAGAAGAGAAAGTATTTCTTTTTGAACGCGTCTTGTTACTTAATCCCCCCTTATCAATGTATTCATCAATTTCTAAATTAGACAGGATGCTACAAAATATACCTGGGGGTGTGGATCATTTTTCGGAGTTTTTTGACATGCTAGTTGAGCGAATATCCACTGTTTATAATCGGTCTTCAACCGTCGAGTTTAATGAGTCACTTGTTTTTGAAGCATTTAAAGCTGATCGTCCCCGCGACGAACAGCTAGCCGCTATTATTGGTACTGCTTTTCGTTTTTCTGCTGCAAATATGATTTTTACAACTGACGTAATGACAAATTCAGGATTTGTGAAACCTCAAAATATGAACTTGGATGTTGGTGACTCACTACAAGACTATTTGCGCCTGTGTATGCGAATAGGTTTTACCGATTATTATCATGAGCTGTTTTTTCCCTATTTTAAATCTATTGAACCTTTATTAAGTCGAGAATCACTCGCTGATCAGCTCAGTCTGGTTCACATCGAACATTACCTAAAATCGTCCAGCAAAGTAGGTTTGGTTCATAACCATGATGATGTAATTCTCGTGAAAGGTGATATTGAAATGTTTACAGAAATTTTTGGCAATAGAGCAAAAATTTACCCAAAAGGTGGACATCTAGGGAATCTACAACAGTATGAAACCTTGGCGTATATCGTTGATTACTTCAAATGAAGAAACTATTAATGGTAAGAGTGGTAGCCTCATATGATGTGTTTCAAAAGAATTACACTACTAATTTTTTGCTATTTAGTGGTGGCCTGCAGTACGACACCAACATCAATGCAAAAAGTAAGTGAAACTACGTTTCAGTACGATAGGGTGGTGAAGGAGGATGTAGCGACCCCATTAGAAATTTGGGACCCATTTGAAACGTTTAATCGAGCAAGTTATCGATTTAATGCACGATTTGATGAGTATGTTTATTTACCAGCCTTATCGGGATATCAGTATGTTACGCCTGATTTGGTAGAAACGGGTATTTCAAATATATTCGATAATTTGGATGACATTAGAACTTTACTAAACCAGGTACTACAAATAAAACTTTTAGATGGCCTTAAAACGGGTGCTAGGTTCATTACGAACTCAACTATTGGATTATTTGGGATATTTGATGTGGCTAGTTATTTTAAAATGCCAAAATATGACGAAGATTTCGGCCAAACACTCGGATTTTATGGTGTTAGTTCCGGCCCATACCTCGTGTTACCTGTAATGGGGCCATCTTCAGTTAGGGATGGTTTTGGTGACTTAACTGACGGAATGACAGTTTCATCACTACTGATTAAAGACCATAGAGATAGGCAACTTGTATCTTACTCTTTACGCTTTTTGGATGAGCGTGGGAAAACATCTTTCAGGTATTACCAGACAGGCTCTCCATTTGAATATGAGTTAGTTCGTTTACTTTATAGTACAAAAAGAGAACTAGAAGTGAAGAAGTGAAGAAGTGAAGAAGTGATTTCGCAGAATATTATGAGTAACTAATATGAATTTCAAAATACCTAAACTATATTTTCTATTAATTATGTTGATAAATTCTAACACCATAATGGCTGCAGAATTTATGACCGAAACGATTACTATTGGTCTTACTGCGTCTTTGAGTGGTAAATACAAAGGCGCAGGTTTAGCGCAGCTACAAGGGATTCAAATGTGGAGGGATGATATAAATGAACGAGGTGCTCTGCTTGGCAAACGTGTTGAATTATTAGTAAAGGATGATCATTCAAATGCTGATGACTCAACAAATTTCTATGAACAATTTATTGTAAAAGACAAAGTAGACTTATTATTGGGGCCTTATTCATCAGACCTTACGATTGCCGTTGCAAAAGTAGCCGAGCAATACAACTTTCCATTATTGGCGGTAGCTGCCTCAGCTTCATCTATATGGGACAACAGGAAGAATGCCTATGTATTTGGAACATACGTTCAGTCAAATAATTTGATGAAAAATGTCATTAAGGTCGCTGTTGAAAAAAATATTAAGCGCGTAGCCATTCTACACGCTGATACTACTTATACTAATTCTGTTGCAACAGGAGCTAAATTATTTGCTCAAGAAAATAATCTTAACGTCATCTTTTATGAAATGTTTAATGAAAAAAATAACAATATTGAAGATTCTGTTCAACGCTTGGCGATGGCTGACCCTGAGCTAATTATTGTAGGCGCATATTTTGAAGACTCTGTTGCCATTGTAAAAGCAATAAAACGGCAAAACATTCAGCATAATATGTTAGTTTTCAGTGGTAGTGTCGATACCATTGTATTCAAAAAAGCCCTAGGTGAGGATGTAGAAGGTATACTTTCTGTCATTCAGTGGAGTCGCTCACAACACCTTCCAGGAGCTCATGACTTTTCTTTTCGTTATAAAAAAAAGTTTGGTGTCCAGCCTAGTTACCAAGCTGCTGGTGGTTATGCTGCGGGGCAAATTTTAGAGGCCGCAGTAAGAATGTCAGGTTCTCTATCTAAGAAAATTTTGCAAAAACAACTTTTAGAACTAAAATTTAGATCATTATTTGGACATTATAGAGTCGGAAAAAATGGCCGCCAGATTGGTAAACAGGCTTATTTAATGCAGTGGCAGGGTGGTGAGCGAGTGCTAGTACTACCTAAGAAATTAGTAAATCATGACATTAGACTCTTTAATCTGTAGTTGCTAAATATTAAGACAGGGTGCCAAACAAATGCCAAATGTAACTAAACTTTTTATGGGGCAAGAACCAACAAAAGGTTGTTTTATAGATGGTGTTGATTTGATTCAACAGTATAAGGCTATAAGGTTTAAAACAGTTGATATTTGTGAGCCGCTTGAAATTGAAGATATGGTTATTCAACCGGTGTCCTATGTTAGTCCACCTAAATGGCACCTAGCACATACAACTTGGTTTTTTGTTAATTTTATACTGCATCGATATGGTGTTAATTTCCCATGGCCAGATGATAGCTACCCCCAACTTTTTAATTCATATTATAAATCTCAAGGTAAGCATTGGGTGCAGGGAAGGCGTGGTGATTTATCCCGGCCAACGGTTAATCAGATAATTTGCTTTCGCCGAGATGTGGATGAAGCACTAGTTTCATGGCTCCTAAGTTTTAATGGCGATGTGCCTTTTGACGTTCAAAACCTACTGAGATTAGGCTTGGAACATGAACAGCAGCACCAAGAGTTGTTGCTTATGGATATCAAATTTATTCTATCAAGAAATCCTAGCAAACCTGCCTATTTAAAGACTATTCAAAGGGCAGACCCGCAAGCAAACAAAAAACCATTGAAAAACTCTGAAAGTGATGTTTGGTGTAATGATGGTGGGCTTTATGAATTTGGTGAAAATTTAAAGGATTGCCGCTTTTGTTTTGATAATGAAACCCCTAGGCATAATGTGTACTTGAACCCCTATAACATTGAACACAAAACTGTTTCTAACGAGGAGTATGCAAATTTTATAGCGGATGGTGCTTACGAAGAACCTTCTTTATGGCTTAGTGAAGGGTGGGATTTTATTAATGAAAACCAGATAAGGTCACCGTTATATTGGTATTCGAACCAAGGTGCATGGCTTGAATATACCCTTGCAGGGGAGAGGGAGTTAGTTCTAAATGCGCCCGTGGCTCACATCAGTTATCACGAAGCATACGCTTATGCGAGATGGGCTAATAAAAGGCTACCAACGGAATTTGAATGGGAACTATATGCAAATCATAAACCCCGGGAAGGTGCTAAGTTTGAGTTATTTCAAGAAAGTAACCTTGCGTATGCGCATTACCCTGAAGACCAAAACCATTTTACGAATGTGAACGGTGGTTTGTGGGAATGGACTGCTTCTACGTACTCACCTTACCCCGGTTACACCTCCACACATGATGCCTTTGGTGAATACAATGGTAAATTTATGATTAATCAAATGGTATTACGGGGAGGTTGTTTCGCTACCCCAAAAGGACATTATAGAACAAGTTACCGAAATTTTTATAATGCGACTCAACGTTGGCCTTTTACGAGTATACGTTTAGCAGGCGATTCAGTATGAATGACCGAATAAATAAAGATGAAATTGGAAAAAGCGGTCTCTATGTTAAGGCACTAAACCCATTAATTGATATTGAGTTTGCAAGTGATGTAGAAACTGGATTGAGCCAAGCGCAGAAATGCTTATCAAGTAAATATTTATATAATGCAAAAGGTAGTCAATTATTTAGTCAAATAACAAAGCAACCCGAGTATTATTTGACAGCTGCAGAGGCTGAAATAATTCAAAATTATGGGCACTTATTCTTTCAAAATTTAAGGGCGTCACCGTTTAACTTATTTGAGTTAGGTTGCGGTAATGGGGATAAAACCTTCAGTCTCATAAATAAGATTCAAAATGCGGGACAGCATTTCACTTTCTTTCCTATGGATATTTCCGAAACAGCGCTGGATGGACTGGCGCAACAGCTCCATAAGGCGTTTCCATTAATAAAAGTTAAAAGTAAGCAGGGTGACTACCACAATTTTTTGACATCTATAAAATCTTTGGGTGATCACGTTCAGAATGTTGTTTTATTTCTTGGCTCTAATATTGGTAATTATTCAAACACTCAGGCTCATCGATTAATAGGTAATATACATAAAGGTTTGAATAGTGGTGATTTGTTACTGATTGGAATGGATTTGAAAAAAGATTATAAACGTATGATTGATGCCTATAATGATAAGAATGGCATAACCGAAGCGTTCAATCTAAATTTACTACATCGTATGAATGAAGAGCTAGGTGCAGATTTTTGCGTTGAAGCATTTTCTCATTATGAAACTTATAATCCGCTTGAAAGCGAAATGCAAAGTTTCCTGGTCTCAAACAAACAACAAAAAGTTAAGTTCTCAAAGATTAATTTTTGTGCTGAGTTTGAGGAATATGAAACTATATTTGTGGAAAGGTCACACAAATATAGTTTCAACGACATTGAGCAGTTAGCTAAAACTTGCGGTTTTAAAGTTGTTGATCACTATATAGATTCTCGCCGAGATTTTACCGATTCTTTATGGGTTCGTATTTAAAAGAATGAATTTAAGATACCGTCAAACCAACATTGGTCTTAGGCATACCGACAAAACCATCCAGCGATTCTATCCTGGCAAGCCATGCATTTATGTTCGGATAAGCTTCTAAAGACACATCACCTTCGGGTGCATGCGCTATGTAAGTGAATAGTGCTATATCAGCCACGGTTACGTGCTCTAATGCAATCCAATCACGTCCTTCAAGATGTTGTTCAATAATGTTTAGCAATTCGTGACTCTTTTCGATAGCAGCTTTATGGTCTAACCCTGCACCAAAAACATTTACCAAGCGTGCTGTGCCAGGACCTTCAGTAAGCTCTTTGTTTGCGACTGACAGCCATTCTTGTATGCGTGCACTCGATTCTGCGTCACTTGGATACCAGTCCGGCGCAAATTTCTTTGCCAAATAGGTGAGGATGGCATTTGAGTCGCGAATCACTAATCCATCCTCTTTAAGAACAGGTACATGGTGAAAAGGATTAAGTGCCAAAAAGTCTTCACTACGTTGCTCGCCTTTGGCTAATGCAACTTCGATACGCTCATAATCTATCTTAAGCAAAGACAGCATTAAACGTACTTTGTGAGCATGACCTGAAAGCGGAAAATCATATAGTTTAATCATTGTTTGCATCCCAAAAATTATTTCATTTAAGTAAATTTATCAGTGACTGACAAAATGATAGAGCGACCCACCGATTAGAAAGTTCACTTTATTTTCGTAAAAAAAGACTTGACCTGTACAGATCTGTGCATGTATGATTTTTGTGGTGTACAGATCTGTGCTTTTGTTATTAAAGGTGCAAAAGAGTAGATATGAAAAGTAGATATGAAAAGTAGATATGAAAAGTAGATACGAAATTGGAGATATAAACATGCTTAAAGTGAAATCCGGGCAAGCATTACTTTCAGGTTTAGGTGGAGCGATTGGTATTTTTTTATTGTCTGTTTTCACGATAGGGAGCAATGCTCCCATGTTGATGGCACCTTTTGGCGCAAGTTGTGTGCTTTTATTTTCTGTACCTACTAGCCCTTTGTCCCAGCCAAAAAATGTTATTGGCGGGCATTTAGTTTCTTCTATAGTTGGGGTGTTTTTCGTTAGTCTTGGATCGTCATCCCCTTTGTTTTTGGCACTTTCCGTCGCACTGGCCATTACCTTGATGGCATTGCTCAAAGTGACGCATCCGCCAGCGGGTGCTGACCCAATTGTTATTTTATTGGGTGCAAAAGGTATCTCGTTTCTATTTTTTCCGGTATTAAGTGGCAGCATATTACTTGTGATGGTTGCTTTGATCTTTCATCGCCTAGCTGGGCTTCATACCTACCCAACAGCTAATCAATAGCCTAATTCTATGGAGAATGACTATGTTACAACTAGCACAAACTTACGATATCAGCACGCTTGCTAAGCATGTTTCAGCCCAGTTGTTTAGTACAGGTTTTGTTAAAACAAAAACGCAGTCTTCAGCAAATGGTCCTCAAAAAAAGGATACCGATTTAGCTTTGGTAAAAAGGTTTCAAGAAGGTGACTTGAAGGTATTTGACTTGCTTGTAATTAAATATCAACGTCAGATTGCCCGTGTAGTATCAAAGCATATATCTGACCACGATGCCGTAAAAGATGTAACGCAAGAGATTTTTATAAGTGCTTATAAAGGGCTGAATAATTTTAGGTTAGATAGCCAGTTTTATACTTGGTTATATCGCATCGCTGTCAATTCATCATACAGTTTTTTCAAATCGAATAAAAAATACCAGTATCATCTTGATATTGATGACTTAAGTAATGAACCTGATGAAGTTGAGTTAAGGCAAGCTGTTAACCCTGAGCAAACAGAACAAAATGAAGATCTGCGTATCGCGATTAATCATGCCGTTACAAGTTTACCAATAGACCTAAGAACTGTGTTATTGCTTAGGGAGAAGGAATGCTTAAGTTATGAGCAAATAGCGAATATTGTAACTTGCCAGGTAGGCACAGTTAAATCCAGAATTTCACGTGCCAGAGCGCAGGTGGTTAAAGCCACAAAGCATTTGTATTATCAATAGGCTGGTATGAATCGATATGTACAGATCTGTATGAGTGTGAAATGATAGTGCTCAAGTCTCTTTCAGTTTGAATTTTAAGTGAGTTAAAACATGGCAGCACCCAGAAGGGAACATCTACTAAAAACCGCATTGAGCCTCTTTAATAAATACGGTTTTCACGCCACAGGCATTGACAAGGTTCAGGCAGTTTCAGGTGTGTCAAAAACCACTATGTATAAGTACTTTAAATCCAAGGAGGAACTTATTCAGGCCGTGCTGGAAATGCGTCACGAACAATTTGAACTATGGTTGGCAGTACGAGTAAATGAAATTTCCAGTGAAAGTTACCCTGCTCACCCTCACGCTAAGCTCTACGCTATATTTGATGCGCTCACGGAATGGTTTCACTCAGATACTTTTTTTGGTTGTAATTTCATTAACGCCAGTGGGGAGTACTCCGATATTCATCACCCCATTCATAATTATTCGCGTGAGCATAAATTACATCTATTGGAAGTGATTAAAGGTTTTTTAAGCGATACTCCTGAACCTGAAAAACAGGTGCGTTCATTAGAGATACTATTGTTAATAGAAGGCGCGATTGTTTGTGCTCATACAAGCGGTTTGAAAGACTCAGCCGAGCGGGCAAAAAATATGATGTCTCGCTTGCTTTGATTGCTGGCTGAAAGCACACTACGTGACTCTTCTACAGTACAGGGTCTAGATAATGGAATACCGCAAATTAGGAAAAACCGGACTTGATATTAGCCTGATTGGCTTAGGCACAATGACCTGGGGTTGGCAAAATACCCAGGCAGAAGGTTTTGAGCAAATGGATTATGCGTTAGAGCAGGGCGTTAACTTTTTCGATACGGCTGAAATGTACGCCATTCCGCCTAGTGAAGATCATTTTGGTACTACTGAAACCATTATTGGTAACTGGCTTGCTTCAAGAAAAAACCGGGATAAAGTGATTCTTGCATCTAAAATCACCGGCCCAGGTCTTCCATGGCTTCGAAATGGCGACAACCGCATCAACAAGAAGAATATTCTCGACGCAGTGGAGGGGAGTTTAAGCCGATTACAAACCGACTATATTGATCTATACCAATTGCATTGGCCAAACAGAGGCTCTTATCACTTCGGTAAAAATTGGGACTTCGCGCCAGACTTTGATGTTAAAGCAGAAGAAGAGAACTTTTTGGAAGTTTTGCATACCCTGCAAGGTTTGATTAACGAGGGTAAAATTCGCCATGTCGGTCTCTCTAACGAAACTGCCTGGGGAGTAACTAAATGGTTGAAGGTAGCAGAAAATCATGGCTTGCCGCGTATGGCCTCGATACAAAATGAATACTCTTTGCTGTGTCGGCATTTTGACTTGGATTTAGGTGAAATAGCCTTGCATGAAGACTGCGGTTTACTTGCGTGGTCACCTTTGGCTCGCGGTATTTTAAGCGGAAAATATCTTGATGGCGCCAAGCCAAAAGGTGCCCGTTTGACACTGGAAACACGTAAAGAGCATAGGGTAGGAGAGCAAGTAGATAATGCGACAAGGCAGTATGTTGACCTAGCTCATCGCCATGGCTTGGATCCTTGTCAAATGGCTTTGGCTTTTGTGAATCGCCAACCTTTTGTAAGTTCTACCTTGATTGGCGCAACGACAATGGAGCAGTTACGCAGTAATATTGATTCGCTTTCAGTGACTTTATCTGAGGAAGTACTACAGGAAATTCACTTGACTCGGCGAGCCTACCCCGTGCCTTTTTAATTACTTACTTAAACGCTGCGCTGTTGCCATAGTTGAGCGAATCAGCATGTCGGTATTTCCCGCTTCAAAAGCACTGTGTCCAGCCTCTCTGATAACGTGTAATTGTGCTTCCAACCAGTGTGCTTGTAAGTCAAAGGCGTTATCTAATGGACACACAACATCATATCGACCATGCACAATAACGCCGGGAATGTGTGCTATTTTATGCATATTTTCAATGATTTGGTTTTCATCAATAAAGCTATTATTGATGAAGTAATGGCACTCTATACGCGCCATTGCTAATGCAACTTGGGGGTGTGTAAAGTGGTCTTTGACGCTCTTGTTGGCTTTCAAGGTTGAGCATGCACCTTCCCAGCCTGACCAGGCTTTTGCCGCCGCCATGCGTTTTAATTCATTGTCGGAGGTTAGTAGCTGGTAGTAAGCTTTTATAAAGTCTCCGCGTTCGCTGACAGGGATCGGTTTAACATACTGCTGCCATTCATCCGGAAATAAGCGACTAGCGCCTTCCTGATAAAACCATTGAAGGTCTTTTTTTCGGCATAAAAAGATACCTCGTAAAATAAATTCTAATACGCAATCTGGAAAAGCCTGAGCATAAAGAAGTGCAAGCGTAGACCCCCAGGAACCGCCAAATAAAACCCAGGATTTAATACCTAAATGCAGGCGTATTTTTTCAATATCATCAATCAAGTGTTGTGTGGTGTTATCGCTTAGTTCAGCATGAGGCGTACTTCGTCCGGCACCTCTTTGGTCAAAAACGATAATGCGGTACAAGTCAGGGTCAAAAAAACAACGTGATTTGTGATCGCTACCTCCACCTGGCCCACCATGAATAAAAAGTACCGGAATGCCTTGCGGGTTGCCAGACTCTTCAATATAAAGCGTGTGAATATCGCTCACGCTAAGGTGGTGCTCTTTGTAGGGCTTAATTTCAGGATAAAGTATATGCATAAGGTCACCGCCTGATTTAATAGCTTGTAATCATAGTTTTTTTTTAATGCAATTGAAATCAAAAACACCCTAGCAATCTATCAAACCTTAACTCTAGGTAAATCATTCCAGCGAGTTGTGTAGCTAGGTGACTTTAAACACCGATTCATTTTCCAGTTTTGTTGTAAACCCTGGCTAGCGAATACGATAGGGCAATGTATTTTATTAATACGGTCTATTACGGTCATAAGTTGTTTAGATCTTATTGTTTGTGTGGGTGAAAAAGCATCTAACTGCTCAGGCCTTTCTGCTTGCAGTTCAATTAGTCCAACACCTGCGCGTGCAAATCTTACGCCTTGGCGGAATATTCCATTTCTAACTGCTTGTCTTGCTGCGCTTATTATCTGTCTTGTGTCATTACTTGGCGTGGGTAATTTAATGACCGCAGAGCGGCGGTAAGGGTGTTCTACAAAATGACCTGATGAGGCAAAAACGGTTAGGGTTTTAACGAGATGTTTTTGCTGTCTAAGCTTTACACATGCTCTGCTTGCATACTGGCTAACAGATTGTTCAAGTTCTAGGCAGTTGACTATTTTTTGTCCAAACGAGCGCGTTGAGAAAATTTGTTTTTTAGGTTCTGGCGCTTGCTCTAATCTGTAGCATTCAATTCCGTTTAACTCATCAATAGTTCTGGCCACATTGATGCTGTAACGTTTTTTTAGTTGTTGTGAATTTTGCTTTAGTAAGTCATAGACAGAATAAACTCTCATATCAGAAAGATGCTTACTGGTGCGTCGGCCAATTCCCCAAACTTTATTGTTTGGTATTTTATTGAAGACGGCATGCCATTTTTCAATATCATCAATCACACAAACGCCATTACATTTGACTGACTTTTTCGCAATGTGGTTAGCCAGTTTAGCGAGTGTTTTTGTGGCGGCTATTCCTACGCTTACAGGCATGCCTGTATTTTGTTCAACCGTCTTTTTTATCAAGTGACCGTAATTAGGAAAGCGAACCTTGGTACCTTTTAACGACAAAAATGCTTCATCGATACTATAAACTTCAATATCAGGAGAGAACTGTTCAAGTGTTGTCATGACGCGAGAGGATAGGTCTCCATATAATTCATAATTACTTGAAAATACATGTACACCATGTTTTTCCAACAATGCTTTTTGTTTGAAATAAGGTTCTAGGTCGGGAATACCTAAAGCTTTGGCTTCTTTTGATCGAGCCACAATGCAGCCATCATTGTTACTTAAAACGACCACAGGCAAGCCTCTTATGTCGGGGCGGAATATCTGCTCACAACTTGCGAAGAAAGAGTTGCAGTCAACTAATGCATACATAATTTATGCCTGCGTATAGAAGAAATAACAACGCCCTCAATGATTAAGTCACAGTCAGGATTAATATTAATCGGTGGGTATTTTGGGTTGGCTGATAGTAATTGTTTAAGTGTTAGATTCAAAAATTTACACGTCAATTCGCCGTCAATTGCAGCAATCACAATATCGCCGTGAACGGGGGAGATCGCTCGATCAATGATCAAAATATCGTCATTAAAAATACCACAACCCGTCATAGAGTCACCATTAGCGACTGCGAGATAGGTAGCAGAAGGGTGCTTAATTAAAAGCTCATCCAAGCTTAAGCCTTTTTCTATATAATCATCTGCGGGTGAGGGAAAGCCTGCTGCAACTTTAGCAATAAAGAGCTTAAGGTTTATTGATGATTTGAGAAGTGGGGTTAGCATAAAATAAAACCTATATAGCTGTATGGATGAACAGTATTATAGTTTTTATTTTGTATGAATATCAAATTTTAGTGATACACCTTAAAAAGGCTTACAGTGAGTGAATGTAGCAGGCTACTTTTTCAATCGCTTCATCTGCTTGTTTAACTAAGGGGGAGAATGTTTGAAAAACATGGAATTGCTGTTCAAATACATCCATAGAGTGCCCGATTCCTTCATCACTCAAACGGTTTGAAAATGCTGTAATTTGCTTTAAAAAAACTTCTGCTCCAGCAGCCTGAATATATAAAGGGGGGAGTGTTGTTAAATCTATGTTTTTAAAGTCGACGAGCGGCCCATCACTATTTTTATCTAATACAAATTCAGAGACCCAGCGATCTAATAGTGACTTATCCAAAATGTCAGTATCTTCATTCTCTAGGTCTAAGCCTTCATTATCTAGAGGCGCTAGCCAAGGCGATAATAAAATACACGCGTTTGGCTGACGTATATCAGCCTGTTGGGCGAGGTCTTGAATAACAGACAAGCATAAACCGCCGCCTGCTGAATCCCCCATTAGAATTACTTTTTTTCTTTGGTATTGCTGATTTTCCAATATGTTTTTTGCAACGGCTAAGCAGTCATTTTGCGCAGCAGGCAGCGGATGCTCCGGTGTAAGCCTATACTCAACGCCAATCACATGAGCTTGAACTTTTAATGCGACATTTGCCAGCGTTAAACTATAACCTTCTGCAGAACCTACCACATAGCCGCCACCATGTAGATAAACCACAATAATATCAGATGCGGATATATTAGACGGTCTATAGGTAACACATGCTACCCCTGAAATTATTTCATTTTTCCGAGTTGTTTTAAGCATTGATGGCGCATACATTTTGAGTAGCTTTTGCCGCTTACGCAACCAGGGAATAGGCTTGTTCTTCGACTCATGTAACAGTCGTTTTGCTAAACGAAACGTATACTCTGTTGGCCACGGTCGCGAGGGTAATTTATTTGGTGAAACAAAACAGTCCAGCAAAGAGTGCATGCTGATACGTATTACATCAAAAACCGCATTCATCATTAAGCGACGTTCTCTTCTTTTTTTGGATCATATTCGACTTTATTTAAGACTAAATCACTAAAATCAGGTTCGTCCATTTCTTTCACCCACTGCTTCCAGCTGTAAGGCCACATCGCAGGGTCGCCATCACCGTCCAAATACCAACTCTGACAACCTCCTAGCCAAACAGTCCCCTTCATACCTTGTTTCAAATATGCATTAAAATTGATCAAAGCAGCCTTGCTTGGAGCAACTTCATCAAACTGCTTGTGACGCCACGCATCAATTAGTTTTAGTACATATTTACTCTGTACCTCACTCATCGCAATGACAGAGAAATTTCCAATTGGGGTGTTTGGACCAAGCATTAAAAAAAAATTTGGAAAATCCGGTATCAGTATAGAGCGGTAAGCCTGAACTTTTTTATCCCATGCATCATCAATCGATACACTATGTTTACCGACTAAATTCATTGGCCTCATGAAGTTAAACGGACTGAAACCGGTAGAGAGCACAAGTACATCCAGTCTGTGTAGTTTTCCATCCTGGGTCACCACGCCATCTTTTGTAATATGATGAATTCCCTCGGTTACCAAATCGGCATTAGGCTTCTGAATGGCATCATAAAATGTGGTATTCGCAATGATACGCTTGCAACCTACTTTATATTTTGGGGTCAGTTTTGCGCGTAAAACAGGGTCTCGAACACTTCTTCTTAAGTTCCACTTACACCAAATACTTACTGCTGCATGCTGTAATTTTTTACCAATCACCGCTTTTGAAAAAGTTTGCTCTACAGCAAAAGTGTACCTGTTTTTTAGTTTTTGCATTAACTGGGGCGATTGACGCCATTTACGCTTATCTTTGGGCGAGTAGTCTTTATTGGGAAGGTTTACAATCCACTGCGGTGTTCGTTGGAAAACGGATACTTTCTCAGCCACTTTTACTAATTCTGGAATCGCTTGTGCGGCTGTAGAACCCGTTCCGATCACGCCTATTTTTTGATTTTTTAATGCAACATCATGTCTCCATTCTGCGGTATGAAAGGTGTCACCTTCAAAACTATCTAAGCCCGGAATATCCGGTTTTGAAGGATGATGAAGAATCCCCGTTGCACTAATCACAAAGTCTACAATCAGGCTTTGATCTTTACTAGTTTCGACATACCATTTGCCACGTTCATATTGGCAAGATACCACTGCTTCATTAAAGCGAATCGTGTCAGTAATACCGTATTTTTCACTGACTTGTTCAAAATATGCTTGAATCTCACAACCCGTTGCAAAGCGATTACTCCACTCAGCATTCGGTTCAAATGAGTAGGTGTACATGTGAGCAGGGATATCGCAGGCAACACCGGGGTAGGTGTTTTCTCTCCAAGTGCCGCCTAGTTTGTCTTTTTTCTCAAGAATTGTAATGTCATCGATACCTGCCTCACGTAATTTTATGGCCATGAGTATTCCGGTCATACCTGCACCAATTACAAGCACTGAAGGATTTCTAAGATTTGTTTTTATCATGGTATAGCTTCCACTCGCATAAATTAAACGATAGTTAAGAGCACCAGAATAAAAGTCTTTTTAGTGGAGCAGAATGTTTAAATTGTTTATTTTTATGTGAATTTCGGCCAATTCAACCTAAACTATATGAAAATCATTTTATTTAGCATCACCTCTCAGAGAAAGTTCGATGGACTTAAGCGTTGCTCACCATATCAAAGGTCTACGTCCTGCACTTGGTTTTATGCAAAGATTAGGCTTTTCTGAATCTGAATGTCTAAAAGGTACCGGGATTTCAACTGCGCTTCTTGAACATCCGGAAAAAGGGATTTCATTTCAACAAGAATTAGCATTTTATAGACGATTGTTGTTATTGAGTGATGACCCTTTAATTGGTTTGTCGCTAGGTAAAGCATACCGGATCGAAAGCTATGGCGTTCTTGGTTATGCTATTCTTAGCTCACAAAACTTAGGCGATGCCTTAGCGCTTGTCTCTGAATTTGGTACACTCAGTTTCACTCATTTTCGTATAGGGTTTACCGTCAACGACAAGCTTGCCAGTATTTATATGCAAGGACTTAAACCACTAGACCCTAGTCTATTATCCTTATTTTCTGACCGAGATTTTTCTGCCGTAATTAATGGTACAGAAGCTGCCCTTAATCAGTCTTTTCCGATTCAAAAAATCACATTAATGCATGATGGCCAGGCTTATTCGAATCGGTACGAATCTTTCTTTAAATGCCCGGTTAGTTTTAATAGCAATCGTATGGAAATGTTTTTTGATGCTGCATTTCTATCTAGCCCCATGCCTCTCCGAGATCCTGAAACGTTGGAGTATTGTCGAAAACAATGCGAACGGCTTCTTAAAAAATTTACCCTGCAGAATTCAATTGCTGACCAAGTACGTCAACTGCTTTTAGCTAGAACCTATTTTTTTCCAAACATCAAAGAAACGTCCAGTATACTTAATATTCCAGAAAGAAGTTTAAGGCGACGCTTGAAAGAAGAAGGGTGCCAATATCAAACCTTATTGAATGAAACCCGTTATCAGTTAGCATGTGAATACTTGAATAGTGATGAGTCTTTAGAGAGTATAGCCAAGCGACTTGCTTATACTGAAACAGCCAATTTTTCACATGCATTTAAGCGCTGGAGTGGTATTTCTCCAAATAAATATAGGAAAAGTATTCGCTCTGTTCGTTAACATACTTCAAAGTCAATATTGTATTTTAATTATGGACTTTATCGTCAAGTTAAATTATTGCCATTACCTAAAGACTACGCGCAATGGCCTCTAATTCGGTAATGATGGTTTGAGAGTTGGTTTTATCAATACTTGTCTCTTCAAAGATAACCTTTTCTAGTGCTTGAATCTGATCGGTTAACGTCGTGGCAGGAAGCGATTCGGAACCAAACATTTTCTTGACTATTCGACGGTTCTTTTCTTGCTTAATTAAGTCGGCTATTAATGACATGATAAACTTACGATATAAGTGGTTTTTGGTGCAGGGACGCCCCTGAGCACTTTCTGTTGTAGCTGATTGAATTATAGCAGAAATACGGCGTCAGGCCTTTTAAAGTAATATATTGAGGGGCTGACAGCCGTGCACTATTTTTTCTGCTTTAAAAAGCTTACGCGCTTTTCAGCTCTTCAATCATCGATTGCATTAGAGTGCGTACATTATCGGCTTCTTTCGCTAAAAGAATTTTGCGAGCATCTAGATCAACATTAAGATCATCAGCTGTGATTTTTGGCTGGTAGAGTTTGTACATTACTTTGAGTTCGCTTAGACGCTTGACTAGAAAGGGGATACTGAATAAGCGTGTTTCTTTTAGGCGGTCATAACTTTTCTTGGGAAGTTTCTTTAACATAGGGTCAAGGTGTTTGCTTACTGGAACCGTTTTTGCCCAGTTTTCAGAGCCCTGGTGAACAAGAACTAATATCGGGGTGTTCAGTCGAAGTGCGAACTCAATAAATCGAGGGCTTAAAAAAGGCTGGATTTCTAAACCATCGCCATAATTACAATTCTCACCTTCAGGTTTCACAAAAAGGTCTGTAAAACCGTCGTTTTCCATTTTTGCCAGGAATTCATCAAAGTTTAAGCCTCTATCCACTTGAGTAAAATACTGAATCGCATATTTATAAAGCGGAATTTGGTAAAAAAAGCGCCACATAATCACGATAGGCTTACGGTTATTACCGCCGTTTTCCATATAGAGCTTATTTAAGGTAATCGTGCTTGCTAAAGGGCCAAGCATTGGGCCATGGTTAAGGGCGACGATGAGCTTAGGGTATTTCGCTAAAATCTCACTCATGTCATCTGACTTGGGGTTAAACGAAATTTTCTTTGCCAACGCTTTGGTCATCGCGCCAGCTAGTAGCGAAAAATCTTTTACACTTCTCATGTTTATATCAGTCATCCTAAATGTTGACGACGTGTTTGTTAACACAATCGTTGAAGCGGCGCACTGTACGCGATTTATGTGGTATCGGCAATTGGCGTAGATAATTAGGGGGGCACCATTGCCGGTATCTATTATTTTGATGTTACTAAAGCTTCAAACTTAATCGAACCACTTCTTCACCTTCTACTGCTGCTGGCACGGCGCAACATAATAATACTTCGTCATCATTTACGGGGGATGAGTGTTCCAATTGGTAGGCCACTTTGCCTGACACTAACTTGGTTTTACACGCTCCACATTGCCCACTTCGGCAGCCATATTCGGGTGAAAATCCATGAGACTCGGCGAAATCTAATAAATTTCCATCACTATCTGACCAAGCTTGTTCAACATTAGCGTTTGTGAATTCAATAATGGCCTCCGTTGCGCTGGCCTGTGGTTTGAATGCTTCAGTGGCAAGATCGCCATCTCTTTTTAGAGAGGCTGGCCCGAATTCTTCCGCATAAATGCGAGCATCGTTAACGCCTAAGCTTCTGAGTAAATCATAAGAGGATTGCATGAACCCACCTGGGCCACATAAATAAAAATCATAATCATCCAGTGGGAGTATGGCTTGTAAGAAGGGGGCTGAAATTCGACCTGTGTTGTGAAAGTCCTGTCCCGGTGTTAAGGATGAATCAGTTTCGCTAAGTGTCCAGAAAGCTTGGATAAGGCCGGAAGAGTTGTTTGATAGCGTATTAAACTCATCAAAGAATGCACGTTGTTCACTGTTCTTTGCCGCACCGATGAAGGTTAAAGCGTGACCTGAACGGGTTCGAATAAATTCATTTAAGGCATGCTGCGCCATTGAAATCATGGGAGTTATACCGACACCGCCAGCCATTAGAACGGACGGTCTTGGTGTTGAAGCATCGTAAGTAAAATCACCACGAGGCGATTTTGCATAAATAATATCGCCAACGTTGTAATTTTGGTGAAGGTGGTTTGAGACTATACCATCAGGTATGTTCGGGTGGTTTGATAATTCGTGTTTGACACTAATTCGATATAGTGAGTCCGCCGGAGCGCTTGAAAGCGTGTAGTTTCGAATGATGTCTTTGCCGTTTATGTCGGCTTTAATGGTTAAGAACTGGCCAGGCGAAAACTTGAGAGCCTGGTGGCCTTGCGCTTGTAAGTAAAAGGATTTGATAACACTACTTTCTGCTTCAATTTTAGTAATAACATAGGGAAGCCATTGATCCTTATTCGTTTCTGCTCGTGATAATTTTTCAGCTTCTGACCACGTGCCTGTGAGTAGGGTGTTAGGTGAATATTCATCCAGTTTCCAACGTAGTGGCAAACTATTATGAAGCCAGCGTCCATGATCAATATGAAATTTCCATAAACGTTCGGCCCCTTCAAAATGTGTGATGTCAGGGCTGTCCCATATTATTTCTACTTTTCCAGTGAGCGTTAGGATATGGCCTGATTCAAAGTCGATAAATAATAAACCTGCTTTTGAATTCTCAGTAAAATTACCAAAAGTATTGAAATGAAAATTACCCAGATAATCAGGAATAGTTAAGGTTTTATCATTGTCTACCCTTATAAAACCGGGTTGACCACCGCGGTGCGAAACATCAGCGCCTTCACTGGTATGCGTAATGTTATCTGTTTTGTTATCAAAATAACTGGCAACAAAAAAAGTATCCGCTCTAGCGATGAGCGCTTGAGCTTCATCATCAAAAACGTGTATCTCTTTGGTACTTGCTTTGGGTAGTGTTTCAGGTTCCAGGACTTCTAGTTCACGTGTTTGAATATACTGTGGGCAATTACCAAAAGCCTGGTCTACCTCTAAGCGAAATCCGCCTTCGGAATGTTCAATTATATGTCCGGCTAATCTATTTCTACGTCTTGATGTTAATTCAATGCCTAGCAAGCCTAAGCGGGTATCTTTATTTAATGCCTCTGCCAAAGGGTCACCTGGGACGGGGTGTGTATTAATATCAAGTACCTTTGGTTGGCTAGCATTCATAAAACCGGGAGTGTTGAATAAAATGGAGGCCCAGGGCCAGCCATCTTTGTCTGCATGACCCACAAAAACAAAGGGTAATTGCTGGTAGAATGATTGATGTTGCTCTGGCATATAGTCACGGATCACACGGCTACCAAATCGCTCCATTTTCTCCCTGACACCTAAACGACTCTGTATTGCTTGTTCGCCCCTATGAAAAGGTGAAGAGTGAAAAGGTGAAGAGTGAAAGGCCGAGGAGTCCGAAGTACTTGAATCAGATAATGTTGTTTTATGGGTCATGCCAGGTCTCCGTTGTTTTCTGATTTAATTTCTTTAAGTCTGTCTGGTTTGTGTACTTTGACGACTTAAAGTTCAATTTATTTGCTTGTCTGCGTATAGCTATGTGTACAGTTTAGCTCGTCGTGATGAGCTTAGTGTTAGTATCCAAATTTAAAGGTTACAAATAAATAGTGCTGTTATTGAATAATTGTCAATGTTATGTTGATAATATGGATACTTTAGATGGCATGAAAACAATAATTGCAGCGGTCGAAACGGGCTCATTCACAGCTGCTGGTGAGCGCTTAGGAATTTCGAAAGCACTTGTGAGTAAGTACGTCGGTGAAGTTGAACGTCGATTAGGCGTTCGTCTTTTTAATCGTTCAACTCGACGACTCTCTTTAACGGAAGAAGGGCAGCGTTATTACCAGCAAGCGCTTCCTTTGCTAGAAGAATTTTCGGTGCTGGTAGATAACGTTACGGGGGCTCAATCAGCACCGCGTGGTTTATTAAGAATAAGTGCACCCCAAACATTTGGGGAAATGAGCCTTTCTCCACGCATCCCTAAATTTTTGGACACCTACCCAGAGCTCAGTGTAGACCTTCAGTTATCAGACAAAATGATTGATATGCTCGAAGAAGGGATAGACGTTGTTATTCGAATTGGTGGCGTGGATGATTCAAGCTTAATCGCGCGACATATTAAAACCCTACCGCTTTGCTTATGCGCTTCACCCGCCTATATAAAACAGCATGGTGAACCATTGAGCGCTGAAGATATCGCCCAACACCGCTGTATAATTGATAGCAATTTTCGAGTTGGAAAACAGTGGCCTATCGTCGCACCTGATGGTCAAACCACATCGGTAGAAGTGAGCTCGAAAATTGCAGTGAATAGCCCGAGGGCCGTCAAAGAAATCGCCTTGTCAGGTGGTGGAATAGGCATGATTCCACGTTTTATTATAGCGTCCGAACTTGAACAAGGGCGTCTTCAAGAAGTTCTTCCGGATTTTAAAACCTTAGAATTTGGCTTATTTGCCATCTATCCGCATCGCCGTTATCTATCAAAAAAAATCAGGTGTTTTATTGATTTTCTCATAGATGAGTTTAAAGAAGAGCGATAGTCTAAATGCCAATGAAATAATCCAAACCCCAGTAAATGTTTACTGGGGTATTTTGAATAATACAGGTGTTTAACTGAATAAGGCAGAGCCAAGCATTACAATGCCAATTACACCTACCGTCCAGGCTGTAGTACGCACCCAAGGGATGCCAATCACAAACACGACAGTGTGTATGATGCGGGCGACCAAGAAAATTTGAGCGCCAAGTACCGATGACTCATTACTTAAGCCTAGCGTATGCACTGCAATAGCAATAGGCGCAAAGATGGTTATGGCTTCGATTAAATTACGAATGGCGCGATTTAATCGATCGTTTGCACCCGTCCAGGGCGATATATCATGTTGATTACCTGCGGCTGTAGGTAAGCCCAGTACAAGTACATTTCGAGTACCTTGAATCAAGGTTAACAAGAGTAAAAAGCCACCCATTGCGGCAAGTATTTGAATTTCAGTATTCATAGTGATCTCCTCAAATTTAATTTAAGCACTTAAGCCCACATGGGTTTTACCAAACGCGACAAAACCTTTTAAGTTTTCGAATCGACTGATCCAGGCGCGTACGTTTGGATAATGTTCCAGAGACACATCACCTTCTGGGGCATGTGCTATATAGGCATAATTGGCTGCATCCGCGATAGTCGGGTTGTTAGTGGCTAACCAATCACGTTCGCTTAAGTGTGTTTCCAGTGTTGCTAATAGGCTGTGAGCTGTTTCGATCGCGATTTTGTGGTCTAAGCCGGCACCAAAAACATTAACCAAGCGTGCAGCCGCTGGTCCAAAAGCAAGTTTACCGGCAGCGATGGATAAAAAACGTTGCACTTGGGCTTGCTCAATTAAATCTGTTGGATACCAAGTACGTTCAGTATCGTATTTAGAGGCAAGGTAAACCAGAATAGCATTCGAATCCGAGAGAGTAGAATCCCCATCCTCTATTGCAGGTACTTGGCCAAAAGAATTTTTAGCTAAATAGTCAGGTTGTTTATGTACCCCTTGCTTTAAATCGACATCAACAAACTCTGCATTTAAGCCGAGTAGTGAGAGTAGCACCTCAACGCGATGCGAGTGACCAGAAAGAGGGTGACGGTATAATTTTATTGCTGACATAATTGTTCTCCAGTATTAGGTATTGATGTTTTAATTTTGCTTTGGTAAACGGTTTTTTTGTTCAAGTTGCAACAGATCTTCGAATCCACCAATTATTTGATTGTTGATCAATAACTGGGGGTAGGTACGACCCTGAGTCCTGCTTTTCATTTCATTAATTTTTTCAGGTTGTTTATAAACATCGTATTCTGTAAACGTTAACCCTTTGCTGGTTAATAGTTGTTTAGCGTGTGTGCAATAACCACAACCTGGACGGGTATAGATTTCAATGTTGCTCATAGCTCAGTCCGGTTTATAAAGTGACTTAAAGGTTTGATATCAATTCAGCGTTTGTGTCGATGACAAGTGTTATCTAGCAAGTCGCTTTGTTGATGTGGCTAGTATCCGGATTTATGTTTTGTAGATAAATAGGAGGAATATTGAATTACTGTCAACGTGGTGTTGACTTGATAGAAGGCAGTCTATATTTCTATACTAGATACGAAAGCGTGAGAACACTTTTTTATGATTGAAAGTAAAAAGCAAAGCGAATGAGCGGTTCAGGAGCAGCTGATGCTGTGACCGTTGGAGTGAAATAAGTTTGGTTCTTTAAGTTGGTGCTCGCTCAAAGGGTAACGTGCGATACATGCTACCCTCTGCGTTAATAATTATATTTCTATGATTAATCTACAACCATTTGAAGTTGCACAATATTATTTTCTGATTCGAAAGATTCATATTGTGTATAAATTTCTCTGCATTGGTCAGTCATCTGAAACCCTTGAGTTTGCATGTCACCAATAAAAGGCATATATCCTTTTTCGCCCAAGTTTTTTAAGCTTCCTTTGAAAGTACGTTCTAGGCATTTTACCGGCTCAAGTGTGCTCGCAGTTAATTTTCCTTGATAGCCATCAATCGTTTTAACCGGTTGTGTCATTTCAAGGTCAAAGGGGGCGGACATGTCTTCTGTGCAGTTACGGTAAACGAAAATCATCGGTCCCACGGCTTCTAAACCGCTTTTTGATACCTCTTCCATTACTGTTTCAGGGTGATTACCGATATCTTCAGTGATTGTGCTTAAGGTGGCTTTTTTGTTTAAAGATATGACTTGAATAGGTTGAGTTAAGATCGTTTCCATTTTTGTCATTGTTGAATTAGTCATGATTAGTTCCCTGTTTGTATAAGAAATTCCATAATAAACAGGATGACTGACAACCCTATGTCAGTAGTGTTTATTCATCATCAATAACCGTGTTAAGTTCTCTGATGAGTTGTTTCATTGTTTTCTTTAACTCGGGTGGTTCAATGATTTTCACTGCATCGGTATAGCTAAGTAACCAGCGAGCAAAATATTCGATAGAGGGGGTTAAAAAATTCATTTCAATAGCTTGATTCTCAGTTTCTCTCTCGGAAATAAAACCGTACCATTGACGCTGCTCATGTGTGTATGGTGCAACTTCATTTTTGAAATAGACTTTGGCTTGAAAAAGCTTAACCTGGTCTCGTATACGATCAAGGTAGGTGTTTAGATCGCCACGGCTGCGTTGGTCAAACCATTCAGCTTTGTTTTCAAGTGACTGGATTCGGTCTAATCGAAAGTCACGATAGTCATTGCGCATACGGCACCAGGCAATCAGGTGCCAATGTTTACTGTAGAAATAAAGACCAATCGGTTCAATTATTCGAGAACTGTTCTGTTGTCGGTATTGGGTGAAATAATCAATTTCCAATAGTTGTGATTTGGCGAGTGCATGTTGAATATCGGTTAACCAGGGAGCTTGGTTATTTAATTTCATACGGCCAGTTTGGTGATAGTAAGACTGAACATCTAGCCGTTTGTTTAAACTTTCAAGGTGGTCTTTTTCTTGGGTATTTAATACCGATTTGATCTTTGTAAGGGCATTTTTGTATGCCTTTTTTGTATCTTCATCAGCTTGATCTCGAATGAACTTTTCAGCAACAAACAAAGCAAATGCTTCTTGCTGGTTAAACATAACGGGTGGAAGCTTGTAACCTTTATCAAGAAAATAACCTAAACCTGCTTCCGAAATAATCGGAACACCGGCTGTTTCAAGCGTACGAATATCTCGATAAATAGTTCGAAGACTAACATCAAACTGATCTGCCAGTTCCTGAGCTGTCAGTAATCGTTTTGTTTGTAACTGAAGAAGAATCGCAGTGATTCGGTCGAAGCGGTTCATTCAAGTTTCCAGTTATTGTTATTAAGCAGTGATTTTAAAGTGACGGGGTCAGAAATAGGATTAAGGTGCCTGATTTATTTCATCCTGAAGCTTTTCAAGCTCGTCTAAAATGCGTATGAATTTTGAGCCAAAAGGGGTTACTTTGTATTCGACCCTAGGTGGGATTTCATTAAATGCGATACGTTCGACAATGCCGAATTCGGTATTTTTCTTCAAACATGCATTGAGTACTTTAGTACTTAAACCGTCAACATTTCTGACCATTTCGCCCGGGCGATTAATGCCTTGGTTTAATAATTGGTAAACAGTGAGCGACCATTTACAGCCGTAAATGGTTTCTACCATACGGGCTGATTTTTCGGGTGACAATTTTCTCGAAATCTTATTTTCTAATGTTTTCATAAAGATGTACCACTTAGTACCTATCTAACCAATTTGTGCCTACTTTTTTTAGGCCTAGTTGCTGATTATGATTATTACACAAATTGCAGAACACAAACCAAAGAAAATAAGTAGGAGAATATAAAATGAACTTTAATCATACCGGTATTGCACTCATTGTTGGTGGTTCAAGTGGCATGGGCTTAGAAACGGCAAAGCTTTTAGCAAGCCAGGGAGTCGAAGTTGTTATTGTTGGTCGAAACCAGACTAAATTAGACAGAAGTTTGAGTGAATTGACTTCGTTGGGTAAGGCATCATCTATTCGAGCAGACTTATATAAAGAGGAGGGTATTCAATGTTTATTGGATTTTATAAATAATGAGCAAACTCACGTGAGTTACTTAGTGAATGCGGCAGGTTATTTTAGTCCGAAGCCATTTATAGCGCATACTGTTGATGACTATGAAATATATATGGGCTTGAATAAGGCAATTTTTCAAATCTCACAGGCTGTGGTGAAAAACATGTCTGGCGCGAATGGTCGAGGTGAAAACGGGCAGGGTGGGAGTATTGTGAATGTAGGGTCAATGTGGGCAAAACAAGCCATCAAAGCGACACCATCTTCGGCCTACTCAATGGCAAAAGCCGGACTTCATGCTTTAACTCAGCATATGGCAATGGAGTTAGCAGAAGACGGAATACGTGTTAACGCGGTTTCGCCAGCAGTGGTTAAAACGCCTATTTATGAATCATTTATTGATCCTGCAGAGCTTGACGCAGCTTTAGAAGGTTTTAATAGCTTTCATCCAATTGGTCGAGTAGGCCAAGCGAAAGATATAGCAGAAACCATTACTTTTTTATTATCTGATAACGCAAGTTGGGTAACCGGCGCAATTTGGGATGTTGACGGTGGTGTTATGGCGGGGCGGAACTAATTGCCCTTAATGGGCGTCAGATAATGAATGGAAACCACTGTAAAGGCTTTATATGTTGAATTTGGATTTTAGTAAACGCGTAGTAATTGATACCTCACAGGTGAGTTGGGTTGATAGTCCTGCTGAGGGGGTGCTCCGAAAACCTCTTGCTCGCTCAGAGGAGGCCTCTGGTCATGTCACAAGCATTGTTAAATATGAGAAAGGCGCTAGTTTTAGTGCACATAACCATCCGCAGGGTGAAGAAATATTCGTACTGGAAGGTGTATTTTCTGATGAAACAGGTGATTACGGAGCGGGTACGTACATTCGTAACCCGCCAGGCAGTCGGCACACCCCATTCAGCAAGCAGGGCTGTACTATATTTGTAAAGCTTAACCAATTTAGTGAATTGGATAATCAGGCGGTTCATATTGACACAAGGAAGTCTCAATGGTTACCCGGTATTGGTGGTTTACAGGTCATGCCTTTACATGAATTTGAGCACGAACATGTTGCTTTGGTGAAATGGCCCAGTAAAGAAGTTTTTCAAACTCATCGTCACTTTGGCGGTGAAGAAATTCTGGTTTTATCGGGCGAGTTTTGTGATGAATATGGGCGTTATCCAGCGAATACCTGGATACGCAGCCCGCACTTAAGCCAACACTTTCCCTTTGTTGATGAAGAAACCATTATCTTTGTAAAAACTGGACATATGTCAATTTTAAATGAGACTTTAAATGTATAAAAACGCCCCTTGGCTCGCAAAAATATAACTGAGGGTAAAGCAGGATTGATTGCTAATGATAAGGAGTCTGTTTTGTTAGCAGAAGCAGAAGTTGACAAAACGCTTCTGCCTGACGTAAGGTAGGCGAATGAGCAAAGTAAATGACACCCGAACAAATATTTTAAATGCCGCGCAAGATATGGTTCAACGCCAGTCCATCAGTGGTGTTAGTTTTCAGGAACTGGCAAAACGTGTTGGTATCAAAAAAGGCAGCTTGTATTACCATTTTGAAAGCAAGGATGCGCTAGCGATTGCGATGCTTGAAAGAGTCACGACTGAAATGAAAGATAGTTTTAAGCGTGGGGAAGGTAAAAGTCCAAGCGATCGTCTGAACTATTTTTTAAATATCTATCTTAATCATATCGTACCCAGTAAAAAGTTATGTCCTGGTGGCGCGTTTGCTGGAGAGTGGGATAAGTTATCTGAACCCGTTCAAACTCAAGTGAAGCGGCTGATTGAGGCTCAAGTCATTGGTATCCAAAATATAATTGGTGAAGGGCTTCGTAACGGTGCATTTATTCAACATGGAAAAAGTATAGAAGAGCTTGCTCAGTGGGTACTTGCTTGTGTACAAGGTGCCTTAATTACAAGTCGGGTTTCGGGCTCTAAATCATCATTTGAAAGCACTCTAGAGATTATTAATCAGTATTTGGGTGGTACGAAAAAAGTCGAGTAAAAAATTTACCTAAACTACCTACCTTACGTCAGGTAGTTTGAGTTCAAACCTTGAAATTTGTTAGGAGTTAACTATGAATTATGCATTTGAAGCTTACCGATTAAAGAATCGTATTGGCAGTGTTGTAGTACCCAAGCATGTCGCAAAAAATACGGTAAAACTATTTCTAACGCCAAAACGTTTTGAAATAAAAGACTGGGAGAAGGACGCTGAAAACAAAGGGGAGCGTATAAACTTAAGGAATGACCTTAGTGCAATTCGTTGGTCGCCAGAGGGATCAAAAAACTCATCAAATAATAAACAAATATTACTGGTGCATGGCTGGGAAAGTAGAGCAACCCAAATGTACGGGTTGGTTAAAGACATTATTAATCAGGGGTATACAGTGATTGCAGTGGATATGCCAGGGCATGGCCACTCAAAAGGTAGTACTTCTAATGCTTATATCTTTGCTCAGACCGTTCAGTTTATGCAGGAAAAACTGGGGCACTTTTATGCCGTTATTGGCCATTCTATGGGGGCAGGAGCCACGGCTATTGCAGTCGGTAAGGGCTTGGAGACAGATAGGTTAGTCTTAATTTCAGGGCCATCTTCTATTGAAAATGTACTTAGACGATTTTCTGGATT
>Ga0105348_1000600_pt1 | contig 26914 bp, 12 predicted proteins | sample EN8Hudsemesocosm_2_FD_83504 | JGI IMG/M metagenome (GOLD analysis project Ga0105348, IMG submission 83504) | Methane-oxidizing microbial communities from mesocosms in the Hudson Canyon - EN8C Hudson Canyon | ecosystem: Environmental > Aquatic > Marine > Cold seeps | place: Hudson Canyon... | reverse complement strand
TAGATTGCGAGTCTCGATTAAGCTCCTCTGGTACGATAAATCCAGTAGCAGGAGATTTTGCTTTAAAGTTTCACGTGAAATCCGACAAATTACCTAGCAAACTTAGCGTTCCTCAAGGTTTTATTTGTGATGTTGTGAAGGATGGAAAGCGTACATTACGAACCCCAACAGATGGTCCGTTTAATACAAAAGATTCTGTTGGGGAGGCCTTTGGCAATATAACGGATACAACCCTGTATTTTTTATCTGATAATTGTTCAAAACGACAGGTGGTACTTAGTAATCCGCGTAATAAAACAAAGATTACCTTTGATCTGACTATCGATTTTTCTCCTGAAATATATCGTACATCGGGATATAGAGATCAAAATATACTTACAGCAGAAAGTGTTTCTCTCAAATTTCTAAAGCCTTTAATGAGTTACGCTATGATCAGCGTAATGGCCAAAAAAACACGGGATGATTTAGCGAAAAACGGTGAGGAATTAATCGAAGAACTAAGTAAAAAAGTTTATAAACTTATAGATGACCAATTAGCAGAACCTTTTGGTTGTACGATAAACTTTATTACACTTTTAGATGAAAATAATAATATTTTAATATCAAATGCGACGGTTGAACGTGAACATTTAGAAGCACTTGCGTCAAATGATGCTATTGCTGAAAATATAGTTAAGTCAAGTGAAGGGAAAAAAAGAACAATATCTAATGAAGAAACGCTAACATCTATAAATCAAACCTCAAATTATCATAAAGATCTCGATGCGAAGAAGCGCGGTGAACATTTAGAATCGTTAAAAAGTACATTGGAAAAGAAAGAAAGAAGAGTGGTAGAACATCAGCTAAATGATCAAGAAAACAAGCATAAAATCGAGTTGCACAAGGATATTGCTCTCATAACTGACTTTGAAATAAGTGAAGCACAGAAAACAACCAGTTCAACGGTTATGCAAGCATCAATTATAAGTCAGGGAGCAGCGGATGATAATGACTATGCACAAGGTCTTACTAATAAAAGAGAGGCCGAGAAGCTTGAAAATGTAAGCCGTATTACTTACAAAAACTTTGAAGCAGCCAATACACTTCAAAGTAATAGCAAAAAGCAAACAGAGGAACCGGTAGATAATACTATTCCAAAAGCGCCAATAAGTATCAAACCTAAAGAACATGAATTTATTATTGAAGATGGTGAAGTTGGCTATACCTATGAATCGATTATGCTACCTTACTTAACAGGGGCAACAAGGGTTGAAATTAATGAACCGTACATTGAAAGTCCACATCAACTGCATAATTTTGTACGCTTTTGTGAAGTTATATTAAAAGAAGTAAGCATTGACAAAATATCATTAAACACTAAGTTTGATTACAATAGCGTAGCTAATGAAAATGAAAATGAAAAAAACAGAAAAAATGAAAAAATTAGAATTGGATTCCAACAACTCAAGAATGACTTAAAACAAAGAGATATTACTTTAGATATAACATTTGATGAAACGCTTCACCATCGTCAAATTGAAATTGACAATGGTTGGAATATAAATTTATGTCGTGGATTAGATATATACCATTATAACGATGGCTTCTTTACGATTGGCGCAAATGACTTTTCATATAGAAAATGTAAAAAAACTAAAGTTAAAATTTATGAGAAAAAGCTCGCTACGGTAAATAACTGAATAACGTTGGAAGGTATTTAATCATACTTTCCAAAGCGTTAGTTAAGCTGTATTTTTAACGCAATTATTACCTATTGTCTTTTAAGATATAACGACGACACCCAGCCTATTTGACCATTCGGGGTTTTTATTTGCCACCAGTCTATAGCGTGCTCAAATTGCTTTAAAACTTTTACTTTCGTTCCTCTTGGTAAAATAGCAAGCCGCTCATGTTGAATACCTGCATTTCGTCGTAAATTTAAAGCATGTTTGACAATGGTATATTCGGGGAGTTGCTGAGATTCCTTTTTTGGCTTCAACAACAAACCATCTTTTACAGGTTGTAGAGGCTTTAAACCTCGTGCTAACAATGCTTGGTCTAACATTCTTACGTTAGTTGCTTTAAAATAAAATGCTGATTTATCTTCTATTTGATAGATGGCGTAACTCGGTATAAGTTGGTTGTTTACACCGCTTATAGTAAACAAAAATAAAGTAAGCGCACTTGTAACCCAAATAAAACATGCGCCGGTTAGCGCCTGCATAAACGTAAATGCTCTGCGGAATTTTACGGGTACCCAATAAAAATATAATAGTACGGCTATAATAGCCCAAAAAACATATACGCCGACACCAATTCCAGTACCAATTTTTGCTACAGGAGAAAGTAAAGGGGTTGTATCGTTAATATCAAAAACACAGGCCGTAATCTCTGGATACAAGCCGGCTATTTCAACCAGTCTAGGTTCTAAGTTTTTTGTTGTTATGGGCAAACTGAGGCCAAGAATATGTTGGCTATCTTCTATAGGAAGATCTTTACATAAAGGTGTGTCAAACGGTGTGTAATTATTGATAGTGTCTTTCGCTAATGATCCAACCGAGCACATAGCAAACAGCACACTTAATAATACAATTAACGTTTTTTTTATGGAAGTAACCATACTTAAATCCTTTATTATGTTGATTTTTGTTGTATCGTAAATGCTAATATTCCGCAAATTATAGGAGTATTTGGTAATACTACAACAGTCTTGTTTTGCTGGTTCAACTTAATAACTTCAGTTGGACTATGAATAATATACGACGTTAAATTATTATGTTGCAATGATAATTCATACTGATTTTTTTGTTCTGCTTTACTGATTTTTAATTGCTGTCGACTAAATAAATATGCCGTTGCAGGGTGGTAATTTACTTTTTCTGAGTTACTTACTTTTAGTACATTAGCAGCTTCAACAGACTTTTCAATTAACGGTACGTGAGTTCTACCCAGTACCGATTCGTTATTGATATTAAATTCTATATTGTTTTCTATCAGTAAGCCTAAGTGGTAATAATGGCTTAAACTTGCAACCGGCTCAATTACGCGTAATGGTATTCCAAGAATAGCCAAAGTTGATGTAAGTAAGTGAATATTATCAAGGCAATGCCATAGTGATAACTTTTCATAATGACGTATTGTTTCATCTTTTGGTGTTCTTAGGTGTCGATAGTAGGCCTTAATACCTTTGTTATTTATATTTAACTTCACTAAGGCATTATATTTATCGGTTAGTCTGCCATTGTTATCAAATAACAGTTCAATCTGCTCCGTTGGGTTTAATTTAGGTAGCCATAAACTGTGCGTTTTTAAGGGAATGCTATCAGACGGATTACTTGTTGAAGCTGCGTTGTTATTTAGTCGGCCAATATAGGGTTCTTGTTTATCGTCATTATTAACCTTTTGTAGAGAAAATAAAGCATTGGCAAGGCTAGGGATGTCAGTTAAGTCACTTTCATTAAAATATGGGGCTTTTATTAGCTCATGAATACTTGGGCAACCGGTGTCAGGTGCTAATTTATAGTTGGTTTGATTTACCCGTAACGTTAGCGACGTTACTAGGGCAAGTATTTTTATTTTCCCAATAATGGTTTTATTTATAGACAGACTTAGCATGGCTGATTCTTCGTCAAAAGAAACATCTACATACTGGCTTTCCACCGTTATTGTATGCTGCGCTAACTCCGTACGAGTATTCAAAGGATTGTTTATAACAACCGGATTGCCAGCACAAACAAGTTCGGGGGTAACATAGTTATTTGGTAAACTACTTTCGTCTAACACCAGTTTCTGTTGTTTTAAGTAGAGTTTATTTTCGTATGGTTTTGTTATCGTTTTATTATGATCGGGGCTGTAAAAAGTTAATGCTAAAATAGCAGGCTCAGAAGGGGCAGGAAGGTAAACGCAACCCATGGTGACAATAATAAGGTTATCATTTAAATTATGGTCATTTATCAACGTTAATTTTACTGTTTGGTTAGGTTTATTAACCGAGTTAAATACTTCAACACACTCTTTTGTGATTAAATTAGAAAACTTCTTTTCTATACTTGGTATTTCATTTTTGTTTTCCCATATTTGATATCCCTTTTGGCATACGGCTACCCTTATATTTAATTTCTCTGTTGTTATATCAAAAATACGACGGTTTAGTTGTTTAATAAAATCTTCTCGAATCGATTCCCATAAATTAGTTAAACTGTTACTACTTGAATAAAAATCATCAAAAGGTGCTATTTCAATATGCATAGAGCTGTTTAATTTGTTATATTTTGTAGTAACTTTTGTGGTGTGAAAGTGTTTTAGTTTATTCATCATTTATGTCACTTATAAAGCATGTTGAGTACTGAAATAGATGCTGGGAATAATTTGTTTTTTTGAAGATAGCTGTTTATATAAAAGTACGTAAAAGCTTTTGTTTTTTGTATAGTAATAATTAAACCGTGAAAATATTATTAATGGTAAAAAAATGAGTAGCGCTGAGGCAAGTATAGTGACATTGGAACAGAATAAACCTTTCAGTAGGTATAGTTTTTTGAGAGAAATAAGTACTGCTCCAGCACCTTCTTATTCTTGGAGCTATTCTGACCCTAAAATCCCAATAAACAATGAATCAAAACATTCTATACTTAAAACTCTGAAGCCTGGAAAGAATGAAAATCCAAAGGGTAACCTAGTTTTTGTTGTTGAAAACACTGAAGAAAATCTTAGCATCTTAAAGATGGTTTACCCACTTGAAAATGACGATAATAGAAACTTGCTGTTCCAAGAATTTAGAGTACTAGAAAAAATAAAAGGAAAGGGTGGCATTACCATTACTTCAATTGTAGAAACACCTGAAAAATTTAACTATCTACATAAAGGAGATCCATTTACCTATTTTAAATACCAATTAAGGCCTAGTTTTTTTAAAGACTATGAAATTTCAATACCTAAAGATTCTTACAGCAAAAAAACATTTAAAGGTATCCCTCGCACTCTAACTCTCGAATTTGGTAAAGATAAAAGTTACAACTTTGAAAACAGTGTGAAATTTTCTTCCTGCTTATGTATTCAGTTATGCAATGCACTTACAGCTATACAGCATCATAATATTGCCCATAATGATATCAGTAGTAATAATATTTTAGTGGATGAAAACCATAATGTTCTTTTAATTGATTTCGAAAAGGCTGTTGATTTTAAAGATTTAATAAACGATAAAGGTGAACTTACATGGGTTATAGAACGTGTCGGAACGCCGGGTTTTGACCATACATCTCACAATACTATATGGACTTCTTGGAAGACTCTATCGAATGATGATCGTCTCTCTGGTTTAAATGAGCTCAAAAAGAAAGCATATTCAAATGATATGTTTAGCGTAGCTCGATGCATTTATTACGTTTTGCTTGGTGAACTATGGTCTGGAGACAAAAAAGATATTGAAACTTACCTCTATAAACAGGGGGCTCGAGCTATATCAGAGGTACTTATTAAAGCTACTTCATTACAATATAAGAAGCCATCAGAGTTTAATAGGGCTTTTGAAAAGGCATGTGAGGCTTATAAAGAAAATATTAAACCTCTAAAAGAATTAACAGAATTTCATAATGAAATGGAAAAGGAAATCGAAGGTTGTAAATCACTTTCTGTCAAAATAGAATCACTTAAAGAGCATATAAAGAATTCACTTCACCGAGCAGGGAGTTTTGATTTAATAGAATACGTTACAATTTTCTCTAATCATAGTGCCGATGCAGATAGTTTAATTGAAGAATTACTCACATTTGTAGGTGGCGTACGTGAGTTAAAAAATACCGTTGATGAGTTGCTTATAAATGCATCCATCAACCCTGATAAATGTAACAATGTTATTAAGAAGATAACTGATTTAAAAGTTACATCGACTCTTGATAAATATAACGCAGAATTTAAAAGAATATCTGGTGAATATGGCAATGATGAAAAAAAACATCTAAAAAAGGTCACAGAAGTAACTAAGGCCACAAAATCGCCTTCACCAGATGTTGAAAACCTATCTGATACTTCAGAAGTTACTATTAATGTAAACCCTTCTGAGAATGATGTTTTTGAAGAAACTGATAGTAATATTTCAAAAGAAAACGTTACTTTTAGTTGTGAAAGACAAGTTAACTCGAAGCCGTTTGAAGTTGAAAATGCTGCTAATGATAAAAATAAACCGGACCCATGCATTCTTCCTCCTTTTAAAACTCCAGGTTTCACTTATCCTCCAATAGTAATAACCCCTGATGACAAACGACCAATAACCAAAAGATCAGTTCATCTTTTTTATGTTGCTCTAGTGTCTATGGTGTTGGTCGTTTTTATGTGGCTATATTTAAATAAAATTACTGAAAGTTTAAAAGATGAAAAATTACAATCGACACCAATATTTCAGAATCTTGATGTCGAAAAATCAAAAAAGGTGAGTATAGCGAAAAACAATACAGATGATAATAAGTGGAGTAAGCGAGAGCCTAAAATAATCGACACATCTCCTAAATTCCATAAACTTGGAAACGATGGGAAATATAAGATATCAGATCCACTAACAATTGATTTTATAGAAGACAATAGCTTTTTAAAACTAGAAAGAATAAATGAACTTAAGAAATTACGTCAAGTGAAAATAGATGAAACAGCATCAAATAAATTTAAAGAAATTTATTCTAATACGCTTTATCTTACAGCTGATGACGCAATAAAAATTGTATCTTTATGGAGTTATAAGCTTGATATTGAAAAGGTAAAAGAAAAGGTAACGCTTCCATCAATTGCTCGTTTGGCTGATTATTATACAAAGAATAATTTGGATTGGCCTAAAGTAAATGTACTTAGCTGCACACCATTCGATGCCTATGATGACGAGTGCGTAGAAAATAAATCGGATTATAGTTTTTTTCCTGGTATCCCTGTATCACAAGAAAATGTAAGCAAGTTTACAAAGAGATGGAACAAAAGGGAGGAACAGGAAGGGATTACACTTTCCAAGTCGGCAACAAGCCTTGAGTTTTATGACTTAAGGGTTGTAAAGTCTATTAAATAACGTAACTAACCATGGACCTCTGGTTAATCGCGTTATTTACTGTGTTTATATATCCTTTTCCCTTAGTTATTATGACGTGATTCATTTTCCCATTCTAAACTGTAAGTTTGCAAAAATTGATTCCAAATAACAATTTGGTCATTATTATGGCTACCAATTATCAATGCATTGCCTTTTAAAAGTAATTTTCGAAAAGATTGTTTAATGGTATGCAAGTTTTTTTTATCACGGGTCAAACTATTTTCAATCCACTCGAGCCACTGGGTTTCAATATCTAATGGTAAGTGCCAGCATGTTAATTGGTAACTATTATCTATTAAATCACTAAGTCCTGTTAACATTTGTTGTTCATTATTTGTCGACAGGTTTTTTAAGCCAAGTAGACCTTCTTGCCAATCACTTTTATTGTATTGAGTTGTTCGTAATTTTAACTTGAGTGAATCAAACGCCGCAGAAATAGCAATGTTATAGTGATTTGCATCTAAGCTATCCGTTAATTTAGTTAAATGTGATTGGGTTATCATATTGTTATTCAGAAAATCTGCAAATACTCTTGTTGTGATATCTCGAACATGATTAGGAGACGTTACTGCGTCTGTATACGGTTTTTCGAGCCAAAAAATTAAGGGATCAAATAAGCTTTGGTCATACTGGGCAATATCATCTGTTATGTATTGTTTAAGTCCTAAATACCAATCATTATCAGGTGTAACTCCGGCGTTATTTAAGCCAAATTGAGAATGAGATGCAGATTCTTGGATCGGTTGAATGCACCCTTCTAAAGCATGAATGCAATGTAAAATAGGTGAAAATGTTGACCGACTGTAGCTACCTTGTACCTCTAACTCCTCAATTTTTTGTTTTATGGGAATTGCTAATTGGGCAAAAAAATTATTAATAATGTCTGTTTCATGTGTTTTATCTAGCTCAATATCTCGTAAAAAACTAAAAAAGGCATTGCACACTTTTTTGATTTGTTGATAAGCGCTTGTTAATTGGTTTTTATTATCTGCTAGTGCCAAGTAATTACTTAAGTACTTAATTGTTTGTTCAGTACTTGAATCAACTTCTCTATACAGATTTGATAGTTCTTTATAAAACTCATCAGGTATATGTTTATTACTTATAAATTCTAATATTTCGTGACAATATTTGTGTTGTAAATTCTCGTTATACAACTCTAAGTTCTTTGATATTTGATGTGAGAAATGAAGCGTAGAAGGGTTATCATTCGAAGTGTTTTCTACTAATAGTTTAAAAATAGCATATCTTTGCTCTTGTTCTTTAAGCGTAGTTGTATCTAGCGTCTTACGTAGTGAACTTTCAACATTTTTGATTTTATCCGTAAAATTACTATAAACAATCGTCAACTTCGCTATTAGGGTATGCCAAAAAGCTATTTGGTTGTCGTTACTTAATTGTGCAATGTGCTCTTTGCAAAAAGGGAGTAAGATAAATAATCTGTTGATTATGGTTACATCAGGGTTGTCTGCTTGATTCACCAAATTTAATAATTCGTCAAAACTTGAACTTGAAAAAAAACATGATATAAAAGGACATATCTCATGAAGTAAATAAGGCTGTAGGTCTTTAATGATATCCTGATGGATATTTTTCCATAACGTGCTTGGAAAGCCAAAGTTAATTAGTTTTTGGGGTTCACTTACCTCCTTGGTAAATGCAAAGTAGCACATTATTTTTATGCTATTAGCTAGTGATCCGTCAGAGGTATTTATAATATTGAGGTAAAGTACTATGCCTTCATTATTGTTATAGTTTTGCCATAAGCCTGTTGTTATAAAGTTTTTATTTGGCTTAACAATAGCTAATTTTAGGAATTCATTATGTTGGTTTGATAGTTCATTTTTTGTTGTTACTTCAATACCATCAAACGACATGTTATATAGAGATAGCCCATTTCCATACCTTAGTATTATTTCTTCTAACGCTGTAGCGATATAAGCTTGCGCTATTTCTTCTGTTATTTCGTGTTTCTTGTATAGCTCAAAAAAAGTTCTAGAATGCTTTGTTTTAATATCCTTACTAAGATCTAACTTGGGGACTGCTGTGGTTTCATGACTAAATGGATTCGTCTTAAATAGTTGTGTTGTTAAGCGAGAACATGCTTCATTGTTTTTTTGGGTTTTGAGCTCTTTTTCTTTTTTTGTTTCTGTTCCCAATAAATGGTCATTTTCTAATGTTTCTGATAGTGTTTTCTGCCAGTCGTTTTGGTTTTCTGTAGTTAAATTACAAATAAAGTTATGTGACTCAAAGGAGGTAAAGTAAAGTAGACTTTTGAATAGAGAAGTCTCTTTTAATACTGAAATATCTTGTTCACTCTTGATTTTTGATCTTTTTAAGTTAATTGATGATATTGCATCTTTTAATGTTTTTACTATTTTTTCACATTCTTCTACCATCAATATTTGCAGATCTACTGTCTGCTCAACATTATTTTGTGTTTCTTTACATTCTTCTATAAAAGCCAATTTGCATAACAACTTGAAGTTTGGACAGCTTTGTTTTAATTGTGTTTCTAGTGTTGATAACTCACTGTTTAAATAGCCCATTAGTTTACCTCCATTAAGCTTTTACATAATTGATGAAAAATTTTATCTTCATCATTTAAATTAAAATTATAGATGTTTATTTGATTAGCATTTGCTAAATTTATTAAAGCTGTAAAATTTTGTTGCTGTTCACTATTCCATTTTTTAATTGATTCTTTGGTGTTACAAACAGGGGTCAACGCACTTTTTTCAAGATCTCTAGCTCCATCCCAACGAGGAATACTGCTGTATCTATAATGAAAAAATCGAGGTACTGGATAGTCTCTGTCTTCTTTCGATGCGATATCAGCCAGAATAGTATGGTGTTTTTTCATCAACTGTTGAAGGCGAAAATCATAACTAGTGATAGGCTCTAGGAAGTCTGATAATACGATGACCAAGGCTTTATTTTTTAATAAGAGCACATGGCTCAACGCCGATTGTAAAGCGTCGCTTTCAGCCATATTATCTTTATAATTGTTTAATGATTGAAACCATATCTGTTTAAGGTGTTCTGTTATTTGTCCTAAATAACTTTCCTTATGATCACAAATAAGCTCTTTATGGGTACCGTTAAAAGCGATAATAACTTTTAATTTAAAGCGCTTAGCGTTTGCAATAGAAAGTAAACTGGTAAGTGTATGAAAGTAATTAATTAACTTATCGGGAAGAGAGGTGGGGCACATAAATATACCTGATAACATAGAGCGGCTCGCATCAAGCACTAGCACCAATTCTTTTTCGACATATTGCTGCCATTGATTCACTTTAATTAAACCCATTGTATAGGCTCGCTTAAATGTTTCGTTGTCGTTGGTGAAGTAGGGCAGACTCTGCTTAGATAAATGTTTAATATTATCGTCTAATTTAAATTGCCTTATATTGCTCCACTCTACACCCTCATTTGTATTAAATGGCGTACGAAACTCTCCCATTTTGATATTAAATGCTGGGTGAGTATAAGGCACGGCTAGTTTATGAATTTCATTGGTTAGCAAGTCCATTATATTGCTAATAATAGAAGCTAAAGCCGCTTGGTTTTGTTTATCAGGAGAGTCTAACATTATTCATTCAAGCCTATTGTTCAAAGCAATTTAATAGTGTTTCAATAAAATCGCTTGGGTCTACTGTGCCATAACGATTTGCACGAACCTTAATTCGATGTCCTAGAATTAAGGGGGCAATACGCCTAACATCTTGCCAATTAGGTGTTTCTTTACCATCAATAAAAGCGCGTACATGAATAGCTTTAATTAACTTTTGAAGCCCTCTAACGCTAGCGCCTGAGTATACTTCAGGGTAATTATCACTGCGTTGAAAATCTTGGAGCTTTTTCGCCCAATCTTTCTCTTGATCAGAACCACTTTTTTGCCAAAGCTTAAGTTGTCTTTTTAGTGCACTTTGTTTTTCATTGGCGTTTTCGCTGATGCTTGTATGTATATTATGGGTAAAAGTATTTGGCCATTTTTGCATATGGGTAAAATCAATGAATTGTTCTAGCTTTTCTTTTATATCAGAAACTTTATATTTATCAGAACCATTCCACTTCATACCCATGTTTGAAGAGAATAGTTTTTTCTTTCTTAACCAATTTAAAAAATAGAGGGCATGGAAGTGATATTCTGGGGTTTCGTATTTAACCTCGGAGGGCTTATCAAAAACACTAATGTTAATTATTTTACTATAGTTGCTTTTATGAGGTTGTTGTATCTGTAATTTAAATGCAAAACGATCTATTTGCGCTTCACTTAAAGGGTATACACCTTCTTGTTCTATTGGGTTCATCGTGGCAACAACCATAAACTGTTGTAATTCTTTTTTAAAGTCATCTGATTGTTCACTGAGTGAAAGATTAAAATAACGTAATGAATGCCTTTCCTCTATATCAGAATTGTCTTCACGTGAACCATTTTGGTCTTTAGAACGTTCATATTTTGGTAATGCTCGCATTGAATCATCTTTGGTTAAAATACTGACGGTTTTTTCCTGACATACCTCTAATAAAGCCGCCTGTACTTTTGAGGGAGCTCGATTAATTTCATCTGCTACAAGTATGTTAGTAAAAACTTTGCCATGAACATCTTGGAGTTCTAATTTTTTGCTTTCTTTATTTTGTACAAAAGTTGTTTGATAGGTGAGGTCTTGTGGCAACATATCTGGAACGAACTGAGCGCGTTGATAGTTTAAGCCTAATTGTTTGGTCAGGTTTTTTGCTAATTCAGTTTTAGCGACTCCCGGCAAACCTTCTAACAAGCAATGTTCGTCCATTAACAAACAAATAACCAAATTTGTTATTGCTTCTTTTTGGCCAATTATTATCTTGTCGATATTATTAATTAATAGGGTGATACATTGGTGTGCAAGCTCTGTAGTTGGCTCTTTTTCATCTTGTAAATCTTGTATAGGTTGTAAAAAATATGTCATGCAACAGACCTTAATATAAAGTGGTTAATTTTTTTATTTTTTTCGTAGATAAAATGTCAGTACACCCAAAGCCCATAAACAGCCAGCGAGAATTAATGAAGCTTTATAATTGAATAATAGTGAATTGTTATTTGGATACATATTAGTTGGTGTTGACGCCCAGAGAACGATGGCAAAAAACAGCAGTATTAACGAAATATTTTTCATTAATAGTACTAATATCCACATTGGTACTATTAGCCATTTTGGTGTTCCTGGTGACATAACAGCCTGACTTTTAAAGTAAGATGTAAAGGCTGCTACTCTGCTCCTATTTGATTTTTTATTCCAAATACTTGCTGCTGAATTTTTGTTAATCGCTATAAAGTCATGTTTTGAAAACTTTTGTAAAAGCCAAGCAAATATCCAATGGGCTAACCACGATAATAGCAGACAGATAAATACTGAAATAAGTACGAATGAGGCTGTTAGCAAGCTTTTTACACCATTACTATAATAAGAACTGTTTAGTAAATATAAAATAATAAATGAAACGATTAATACAATAATAGTAGGAATAATTGAAGAGATTAATTCTGTTTTTGGCGCTTTATCAAAGCCGTTCCTGTGGTAATAAAACATCATCCCAAGAAAAATAGCTAAGATTATTAGTATTATAAAAGATCGTAATTGGTGTGAAGGTACTTTTAATTGAGTACGACCTAAACTGTTAGATGATGTTGATTCATTATTAACAGCTTTTGTATGATTTACTAAAGTGTTTGATAACTTATCAGGAACATTAGATGGGTCTAATCCAATATTTTTAAACAATAGCTCTCTTTTTTTATCTATATCGTACTTATTTGATTCGTTTATGCCGATATTATTGCAGCTTTTATTTATTGTAGTATCAAGTGATAAACAGGAAAAAAACGTTTCATTCTTTGTCATAAAATCATTCACTTGCACTTCTTCTTTTTCTTTAGTTTGTGGTGTCAGGCAGTGAAAATCTTTATTAAAACCTTCAGCTTTAGGTAAAACAATACAGCTAATATCACTTTTATTAACAACACCTTTAAGCCTATTTGATAGTGACAAATCATCATTAGTTGTGCGTGTAGGTGTTAATAAAAATATGCTTTTAACTTTGTGCATTTTATTTGAACGGGGTTGAAGGAACAGATCTTTATCAAAGTTTAGTGTACCCGGATCCCCATCATAAAATACGATAGAATCGGTTGAATTAAAGGTATCTATATTATCTGTAAATATTGCAGGTGTTGTTGGTTCCCATTTACTTGCAATAACCTGGTTATAGCATTTAGCTGCATCGGCGAAACTATTGTAATATGTTGTGCCATTGCAAGGCTTGATGCCGATATTATCCCAGCCGTAAGGTATTACTTTAAATGTTGGTGCCGGTGTGTTTTCTATAGGGGAAAGTTGTTTACTTACAAATAAAGTCATAATACTGTTTTGTATAATTTTAACTAATCCCTCGGGAGTAAGTTCACTAAGTTTATCTTTTCCAATATCTGTACTTTCTATTAACTCAGTATGATTTTCTGTGTATTTTTTTGTTATTTTTAGAGCAATTGTTGTAATTAATTCCTTTTGGTTTGCCATTGCTTTATTTAGAGGTAAGTAAATATCTATTTTTCTCCCCCAGTTTTCGACTACCTCTGCCTTAGGTGGTTGAGATAAAAGCACCAACGTTATTAGTGGAGCAAGTGATAATGCTACTTGAGCAATCAATTTTTTTCTTTTAGGTTGATTAACTGACTGATAAGGCCATTTTTTAAATCCTGAATAGCTGAAACATCGACCAGTAAATAGCAGAATGAACAGCGTAAAAAGAATATAAAGGAATGTATTATTGTTTATGTCTTTGTGTTGAGCAAACCAACTAGGCCAAGGCGCTGATACATTCCAAGTAGTCGGAAGCGCTGGTGAATTTACTTCTATGCCGTTTATTTTTATGCTTATGTCTATGTGTTTATGGGGTGGTGTATTATCAGATGTGCAGGAATTAAGCCTTGTACCCTTGTCTACTGGACAATTTTTTATGCTCTTAATTGTAATTTCTGTTTCAGGTACGCGTTCAGTAACACCTCCTTTCAATTTAAGTAAATTAGTAATCTCGTTAGTGCTAAGCGCAAGTAACCAGCTAGTGTTATTAGTTATTGTGATGCATAGAGGATTATCTTCAGTCTTACATAATGCTTCATCAGCTAAAATATGTTGTTGGGAGATTAATTCATCGGCTACTTTACTGCTAAATATTCTACCAAAACTATCGACATTAATGATTGAAATGTTTGTTTTTTCATCTTGAGGAGGACTCCGATTAATCGTCTCTCCAATGCTAATTGTAGGCTTTATTTTATTGCTAATGCTCGTATTTGGAAGCTTTAGATCATCTTCTTCTATATTGGATATTTGGTTCCAAAAAATAGCATTATCTAACTGTTTAACTTGTGCAATATTTTTCGAAAAATCTTTAGCCGTTTGTCCAAGCTTAGCAAACCCATCTGTAATCCAGTCGTTTTCTCTAGGGGTTAAAGCTATAACTTTACCGTCTATTATCTCAGGCTTCATATAGGTTAATGGAGGGAAAGTATGACTTGCGCTATCAAACAATTTAATTAAATTATCTGGGTCACAGGTATTATCGCCTAAACATATATTTATTGTGTTAAGTAGTTGGTTTAGCACATACTCTTTTGAAGTTATAAAATCTAAGCGCTTTTGAGCCCCTTCACACTGTTGCCTTTCAAATACTTGGCATGATAACAACGCTATAAAATCGTCCCGTAATATATAGTCATGATCTGGTAAGTAATCATTATGAAGCTTTATTGTTTTAAATATGAATTCATCATGAAAAGTCTTATATTCTTTAAGTTTAACAATTTTTTTAATCTCACTGATTTTTGCTATACCAGTTAGTGCATCTAGATTTTCTAAATTTACTTTATATTCATCATCATCAATCGGTTGAGTATATTCATCGAGGTGAAGTAACCTTACCAATTGCATGTAAACTATATAATTTTCAGATTGATACAAAATGGATTTATCAGTACCGCGGTCTAGTCTCTTTTTATAAGCATTAAAATCTGAATGTTTAATACAGTAATCAACATCATGATCCTCTATATCTAAAGAACCACAAATAACTTCTGCAAAAGGATGAAACTCGGGATATGTAACTGTATTTTCGTTTACAAGGTAAGGTTTAAGTTCTTCCTTACTTAACCAAGAATTAAAACGTTTAGGGATACTGGTGTTTTTCCAAAGGTGTTTTCTCAGTAGATTTCTGTTTTTGTTGTTAGCCGTGTCCCCTAACCATAAGTAGCTAATTACTTCACTGGTTTGTGCTTTTGCATCTTTTTTATTGTTTACTGAAGTTATTTCAGCCTCTAAATATGTCTTACTATCTGTTGTTAAAATCTCAACTCTTTCTTGATAAAGGGTTTGTAATTGTTGTGCTGGGTTTCCTGAGGTATTTTCAGCTGAAGCAGCTAACGCTAATAAGGGCCAATAAATTAAGACACATAATAAGGCAGTTAATGTGTTTTTCATTAGTTTACTGCCGTTGTGTTGCTATTTGTTGTGGAACTATTTCGCGATGGGGGAGTGATAAAGCTACAAAACCCACTTAAGTCCGTTGCAGGTATCGATTTTGCACAAGATTGTTGGTTAGCTTCAGTAACATTAGCCCACCATGTCAGTAGGTTAATAAATTGTGTAGGTTCTTCTGTTCTTTTTTTAGGTGTTGTTTTTTCTACTTTATCTGTAACTTTTTTAAAATCAAAAGCCGGCTTCCAGATACAATCCTTACATGAAGTCACTGGATCTCTTTCATATAGTGAATCTTGCTCTTTCAATAAAGCCATAATGACTTTGGGAATATTATTTTTTATCAAAATTTGAATTTTACCTGGCTCAATCTTTTGTATTTTATCACCTACGGATTTTGACTCACTCCATCCTCTTAAAATTTCTTTTATAGCATCATTTTTATTATCAGAGTTGTCGAATCTATTTTTAATCAACTTATACAAATCATCAGAAAAATGACTTTTATTTGTTTTGTTAGCGATAAATTTACTATTAATAAATAGCTTCTGAGATTCACTAGGTTGCATAGCCAAAATTGCTAGCATTGATATGATCATCTTAGGGGTTTCAGCTAGTTTGAAAGTTGCTTCTATGTCCTTATTCCATCCATCATCAAGCTTTTCATAATACTTCCCCCAGCCTCGTGATATTGCTGTGTCTGATCTGTTTGTTAGACTTGATTTGTCTGAGATTCCAGGTCTAGCGTCCATTTGAAGTTCTTTACAATAAGCTATCCCCCAAAATAAGAAAGCATAAGAACAATTATCATTCAACTGGATGTCATATTTTTTTACTAATTCATGTAATGGTGTTTCAATAACAGAGTCATAGGCGTTAGACAAAATACCCCTAAGGTTAATAGAGCCTACAGGTGAAGTCGTTAAACTGTAGCGTAATCCATTTGTTAAATTTGTTTGCAATAATTCTTGATCACACAGGTTTACTCCTGAATCAATCCAAGTACCTATGGCTTCCGCATTTCCTGAAGTAATCGTATTAATTGTTTCTTGCAAATAAAATTTTTGTGCATAGTTAACATCTTTAAAATGATCTTTTTCTTGTAATTGAAACCAAGCTATTAAGCAAAGGAAATTATTAGAATAACTAGGGAGCTTACTCATGTAATTTAAACTTGAATCAGTTAATCCTGTTCGGTTATTAAATAATTTATAAAACTTTTTAAGATACTCCGATTTTTTTGTACCTGAGTATTTTTTAATATCTTCAAATAAATAGATATTATTTATGAATTCATGTCGTTCAACGTTTTTAAAAGAGTTCTCCATTAAAGAAAATCTAGTATCGATCGACCGCTCTAATTCTATATTTGACTTTTGGCTTAGGGCTTTTATCGCAATAGCCCAAGCAATGTTTTCTTTTTCGTTAGGGGTTAACGCCGCGATTTCATTTTCAGATAATTTAATGTTATCGCCATGGCGTACCAGTAGTAATTGATAACGACGGTGAGCTAAATCGTATTCTGCGGTATTTTTATTATCTTTGCTTCTTAATCTTGTTATTACCTTCACTAATTGCTGCTCAAGAATGTTAGTGTTCGTTAACGTTGCATATTCATTTGAAGGTAAAGATAACGCCATTTCTGCAAGTGCAGAAAGTATTGGAAGTTGAGTTGATTTTTGAAACTGTGTAATCAGATTATTTAGTTCCTCTTTTCTATCATTCAAATTCCTTTTTGTAGGTTGATATAATTTTGTGTCCTCCATTGGTGCTACAAAAATATTAGGGCCTTTATCAACCTTCACATTGTTATTTTTTAACCAATCACTGCCGGTTAGTTCGTAAATTGTTAAGGTACTATTTAGCCAATTGATGATATCTACATTATTTGTTATGGCCCGATTAGTACTTACTGCTATCGATGCAGCAATAGCAGCATCGTTTGTAAATAGGATTAGATTGTCTTTTACGTATGAAATTTGTTTTAACAATTGATTTGTTGTTGTTAACGTACTCGCTGGGGAACAGTGAGGTGGAACTTTATTGAGCATCTCTAACCAAAGTGTTGGGTAAGTTGTGTGGAACCAGTCATTTTCTTGAAGAAAACTTTCGGGGGCAACTTTCCAAGGGCATGTAAACTTATTTTCATTTTTATAAGCTATTTGAGCAATTGAAAGAACAAATCTGTAAGGTATTTCAGGCTTATTTAAATCAGTTGCTTTTTTTTTGTCCTTTATTTTATTTAACGTCGAATTTGTAAGTGTTTTGTTGTCCTCTATCCAAATATTAAAAGGATATTTATTAGGATGATTGTTAATTAATGCATTCAGCAAGTCTTTATTATTTAACAAGATTAGCATGTTATTGGTGTAAAAATCATTAACAATGCTTTTTGTCAAAAACCAACCATTATTGAGCGCTCTATATAATGGTTCACTTAGCTGAGTTAAAGCAGATGCCTTTTCTGCAACAGTAAAATTACCTTCCCAAAAAATAGCTACAAACACAGTTCTGAGTGTATCTTCTACATTAATAGTCGTATCAAATGATTTATTAAAACTTTCACGTATAGCAAGCCGGTTGAGAAAATTTAGAAGTGTGTAATAGGATGTTTTATTCGCAATGGCTGTGCTGCTTTTTGTGAAGTCTAATTCTATTTCTTTTTTTAAGTTATCCAGTTGTTGAATGCTATCGGTGTTATTGTCAATCCATTCAGAAAAATTTTTAAATGCTTGTAGGTTACTAGTATTAATTTGAATAGCTCTTTTCTGAACGTTGAGTACGTTAATTGTTGGGAGTTGATTTTTTATGGCTAATATTATCGTGATTAGACCACCGCTATTTTTCGGACTTTGGATCTTTGTTATTATATTTATGGCACTGGCTAAAGGTGTATTTTTGTGTGTGGCTTTAGAGCACATAGAATTGGTTAAACATATTGCCGCGATGTCAGCCAGTAGTTCATCGTTAAAAACTGGTGGTTGTTTGTTTATAGTTTGATTATTAATTGTTTGAACTGTGTTTTTCCAAACAGCCTTGTCGTTGTTTTTTAATTTATCTATTAGTGTTGTGAATATATTGTTTTTATTGATTTTAAGGGGAAGGCGAATGAGTTCTAGTAAATCAGAGGGGAAGTTATTTTCTTTTAACCTTGTAAAAAATAGTTCATGCGAAACTACATTATTGTTTGTTATTAAATAGCTTTTAAATTTTTCATTTACCTGAGAACGATGCTTTATTGAGAGGTGATTAAGAAATAACGAGAAACCTTCTAAATTAAGCCTGTCACTTAGCTTATTAGCGGTTCGAAGGGCAGTATATATTATATCTAATATTTTTTTTGGTTTGCTTTTTAATGATGGATGGTCTTCGCATAAACTGATTAAATATTCTATAGAAATTTCTGACGTATCCACTTTATTTTTAGTTAATTGTTCTAGTTCGTTTAAGTAGTAATCATCCAAGTATTTTGTCTTAGTATTTTGACAGTCCGTTATATTTTGTGCAGATACCGAAAATGTTAATAAGGTAATAAAGATATTGCAGCAAATCAAAAGAGTTTTTACATTCATCGTAAGTAGTAAATTCCATTTCATTTATAATGATTATTGTTGATATTAACAAAACCATAGTGAGTTGTAACAAAATATTAATCTTAAATAGTAGACACTATAAAAGTCTATTTTTCAATGACTTTTGTAAACAAAATATAAGTTGAGTATCTTAATAAAAGCTACTCAACTATTCGCTATTTAAGTTGTTATTAGCCAACCTCAAGTACCCAAGAAAAACAACCTATTTGCAACATGTTACCTGCGGCAAGAATTGCGGTATTATCTGTTAATGCTATAGATGACCATTCGCCGTTGTTTGTACTCGTACTGATGTGGCAATTAGCGATCTTTTTCGGTTCGTTTTTCAAGTTTTGAGTTATTAATTCAACTCTAACGTTATGGTCCTCTTTCAACTGAAAATAACCCTGTTTTCGTGAAAAGTGAAAGTTAACTAATCTCTGGTTATTTTTGTTGCCGATATGCTTTGCTACAGCATCACTTTCAACGGGAAACAAATTGGCTTGTATATTTGGTAATATTTCGAGCATCGTGTTTCGTCCAAAAAATTGTGCACTAGAGTCACCAAACTCGGCAATTTGATAATGTTTATCTATATAGGTATTCACGCTAAATTGGTAAAGCTTACTGAGTGGGTCGCTTTCTTCAATTCGATGAAATTGTAATGACTTGGTATTAACATCCAACGACTTCAACTGTTCACCTAATTCGTTAAAGCTTTCGCTGGTATTAACTTGATAGGTTTTGTCTAAATAAATAACACGACAAGTATCTTTTTCAAACCACAACTCAATGGCTTCCTCGCGGGTTTTATTATCGGTAAGTTGGCCATCTTTGGTGAAATAAAATGGTCCTGCGCTTGAATAGACTCCACCATCTAGCCGAGGAATGAAAATTCCATTTAATCGTAAACATGAAACTGGTATTTGTTGAGTAAATACATCAGTAAAGTTAGTGTTGTTATTGTTCTGTGAAGTTGGCTTAGGTGAGTCGTTTTGTAAAGGCTCTTGTATCGACGGAATGTAAGGTGAGGCCATTACAGTGTTATTATCTATAACAAGTTCGTTGTTTTGCTGAGTGGATGATAAGAATGAATCATTAGAGCTGGTCAGTTCATCCCCGATAAAACTGTTGTCGTTACATGCTTCGGTTTCCTGCTGTGTTGAATCTACGTCGATATGTGTTTTATCATTCTGTACTGATTTATCTACCGGCTTAAGTATATACACCTTTCCTTGATCATTTAGTTTCAAGCACATAGTTTGGATTGGCTTTATAATTATGTAACTTTTATCGTCACTGCGTGTATCAGATAAACTAATACACCAATTACCATTTTCACTTTCTTGAATGTGTGCACTGATATCGTCCTCTGAAATAATTAATTCATAGGTATTATGACTGTCTTCAGATAACCGAAATAGGCATTGGTCAGATAATTTATCTAACCCTGCTTCGTAAAACTTATTACCTAAGCTGGGTTCGTCTAGCGCTAGGTATTGTTGTTCGGCATAGATCTTCGTTAAATACACCGCATTTAGTTCGGCACTCGATACTATGCAAGGTTCGATAGTACTGAAAAGGTTACAAAGCGGTCTTTCTATATTTTGATATTGAAAGGATGGGCCAAATGCAAGACTGAAGCTTGGCACTTTTTTCTCTGAATTTTTGTCACTTTTATTCGTACAGTCAAACTCTATTTTTACTTCAAAAGTGTATTGTAATTCTTCACCGTCAACAGTTTGTGTACCTGCGATACTTGCTAATTGATTTTCAATCTCATTAGTAATTGCTGTTTGTCGGGTAAACTTTTTCTTTCTGAATTTTTTTTTCTGTTCTGAGTCATTAATGCGAATGACTACACTAATTTTTTCACCTTCGTGCCAATCATCATTTAATTGGTTGTTCAAATGAACGTTAATTGCTTCAACTCCTTCATTGATTATTTCGGGCATAAAAAGAGGACTTGTTTTTGCCCCAAAAAATTTGATTAAAGCGTTGTCATCTGTACTTGATGTTGTATCTATATTTATATCAAGATTTTTTACAAGTTGAATGGATGTTTCTTTTTTGAGTACTTTCTTGTTTGAGTTGAATATCGACATTTGTATATCCTCGTTACTAATTAACGTTAAATAAAATAGCGGTAGCATTATCTGCTGAAATTTTGCCTTCAGTTATTAACTGCTGAGAAATTTTGTGAAAAAGCATATCCAATTTCTGATTTAGTGTTTTATATTTATCGGAATATAAAATACTTGACCAACTACTGATGAATATTTGACTGTTTGGAAGGGTAAAAAAACCATCGGTTGCTAGTAGGTAATAATTATTTTTTGATAACGTTAAGTAACGAGTATCTTCATAACAACGGAGTTTCTTTGGGAGTATCTCTTTAGTTAAAAATCTTAATTCGTTATAACTGGTACTTTTCCTTATTTGGTCTTTGTACCCATTACCAAGAGCAAAACAGTGTGATATTTCATTGGAAGTAGTGCTATTAATTTCTAATCGATTGTTCTGATCAATTGCATGTTGGTTTGGTTTGTTAGCATCTATTGTTAAACATTCAACATGTGTGGGACTAATTTCATACAAGCGGCTGTCACCTATATGGATTAATGACGCTTTACCATCATCATTAAAGTCAAGCATTGTCAGGGTAGTACCTGCCGTTTTTATTTTTGCGTTATAAATAGATTGCTGCTGATGATGAATGTCAGTTATTTTATTTATAAGTTCTTTTAATATCATGCCTTTGGGGAGTTCAGATAGTGCTTCACACACAGCTACAGTAAGTTGTTCAGAGTATGGTAATGAGCCAACGCCATCTAAAATCGCTAATCGTTGTACATTTGATAGCGTTTTTTTTTCTTTATGTTTATCTCCTTTTGAGCGGTAAATTGTCTGTTTGTTATTTTGGATTAAGATGTTATCTTGGTTTTTTCTACTATTGCCATTTATATCTAATGGATTGGCAATAGACTGATATGCACAATGTAATTGCATGTCATATTCCTTTTTATTATCGGTAACTTTGTATTGCTGGGAGAAACTTTAAATTATGGATGACAATGAATTACCAGAACATCTTGCGTATGAAGATTACGAGTCAATGAGTTCTAGTGAATACGATAATGGTTTTATTCAGTTAGGGAGTTTTTTTGGGCCAAACTGGGGCCGCATTAAACAAGAAATTATTGACTTGATAATTTTGGCCGCAGAAGGTTTTCTAAAAGAGTTTAAGGATGACAAATTTTTAAATTTCCCTGGGGCTAAATTTGAACATAAAAAAAAGGCGGCTTTAAAAGCTGTATTAGATTCGGATGGGCCTCTGGATTTTTGGGACCCTCAGAAACAATTAATTTCGGATGTTTTTTTAAACAAAATATTTGAGATTGTAAAACAAAAGTATGACAGTAAACTTAATGTAGATGACTCTAAAAGTAACAACCCTATAGATTTTAAAATTGAATTTATAAATAAAATCGGAGATATTTATTATGAGCCTAATTTGTTATTACATAACAACATATTAGATGAGATAGATCAGTGTTTTACTAACTTTTTAATAGAATCGAGAACAAATGATGAATACTTGGAGGCAAAATATGATGCGTTTAGTGATAGATCAAACGATTTAGATTTCGAGAATGATAGTGTTGTTTCTTTTCCTGATGAAGGGGAATATGAGGATTCTACTGATGTAGAAGAAGACAAACCGCCTATAGATGAATCTAGTCATCAATACAAAGCCTTAAAAGAAAAGACCAGTAAACGTATTAGCGTTATATTAATAGAATCTTTATACAAATCTATCCCAACTGTTTTTAATAAACCATTTATTGATGAGATATCACGGGATATTGTAACAAATATTAACTTAAATTCAGACCGCCCGATGAGAGATCAAGTTCTTAGTGCATTTGATGATCAAAGGATACTTTACTCAGCTCAATTAAAAGGCGAAGGTGATCAACCTACAGGGTTGTTCCGTAGAGGAAGAGAGCAAGAAGCTGAGGCCATTTTATGGCTAAAACATTTTAAAAACCCTAGCGAGCATCCGAAAAGTGCTGTATTGCAACATGCTTTTTTTAATGCTGAAGGTAAAAATAAAAATGATATAAACAATATTTATGTTTTTTTTATTGCCAAAATTTTGGTTGAGCTTAAGAAGTCTATAAATAGTGAAGAGGTTAAATTAAGGAATGATTTTGTTCAAGTCCTCCGTAAAAACATGGTTGATGTACCTGGTTTATTTAAGAGTATCAAAGGTGTTTTGTTAGACGAATACAGTACAGAAAGCTACGCAAATCAAGATGGTGTAATTAATATTAAACACCAAGTGTTAACATTGAAGAATGAAGAGTGTTTAAACAAAGATAAAAGAACAAATAATAAACGTAAAGAATTAAAATGTGTGATTGATAGCTTTTTAAAAGCTAATCTCACCAATTCCTTAAACAAACAATATTCTAAAGCGCACAGAACGTTATTAGCTGAAAACTTTTCATTAAAATTAATAGAAGCATACAATCAATTCCCCTATACCAACTCAAAAAATGAAAATGATGTAACATTGCGTATTGTTAATAAAGCATTAAGTCATTTAAGCATTTTTACAAGCCATACTTTTCAAGAATTAAAAAGTGCGATAAGCACTATATCGTCATCGGTGGTGATTATTGATTTATTTAGTACCGGAGAACCTACCAGTGCTCAGGAGAAGAAAAAAGGTAAGTTATTAAATAAAATTACTTACTCTGATTTTTTGAAGGATACGTCAATTCAAAACACAATTTTTACTAATAAAAGTACGCTCTATGCCGGAACTGAATATGAACATATACAAAATGAATGGATGAGCAGAAGGAAGGGTTTAAAACTAGCGAAAAAAGTCAGCATTGTTAATCAAAATAATGAATGGTCAAAGCTTTGTGAATGTTTTGGTGAAAAATATGGATTATTACAAAAAATAAATTCTTACGAAGAAAATCAAGATACAACAATTACCTATCCACTGTTATTGAATCGTATTATGCTTCAATTTAATTATGAAAAACTATTACGGATTAATGGTCAAAAAAAGGCTGGGGCAATGTTTAGGGAAATAGTAGGTGAGAACATCGAAATTGTTGTCAGTGAAGCCCGTGAAGTTTTACTTGATTGTATTAACCAGAGTAAAAATATCAATTCTGATTTAGAAATATTGAATGATCCTAATAAAGAGAAGAACCAATGGCTTAAAAATTTACTTGGCTTCTACCAGCATTACTTCGATGATAAAAAAATAGAAGATATTGAGAAAATAGAGCTTAACATCATTAACAGTAAATACTTCAAATATACATTCATTCATGCCTTCGGATTAAATTTTGAAACTGTTTTTCAAAGATTTTTAAATAATATTAAAAGTAAGAATCTTGTTGGTGATTCAATGTATGAGAAATTGGAAACTTGTGCTGAAAGTGACATTTCGGGGTATGTAGAAAAGTTAAAAGAAGAACTGTTAGTGCTCTGTGCTGAAGATGCCATATCGGATTATGTCGAAGAGTTGAAAAAAGAACTAATGGCGTTATCTAATACGAAAGGTGTCTTTCGTGCTTTACTCGGTGAAGTTTCAAAAGGGCAAGAAAAAGATAATTTAACCAGGCAAAACATCGAAAATATTATATCTGTTGATAAAATATATAATTTCATTTTAGAGCTATTAAATCAATACGATAAAAAAACGATACCTACAATGATGCTAATGTTAAAAGATAAAGGCATAAGTATTGATTCATTATTTGATGATGCAGAAGATAATTATAAAGAACACGTTATCAAAACACTTAGAAATAAAGAGGACATTAATGATTGTATGACCAAAAATGTTTTTGATGAATTATCAAAACAGGTAAAAACAGCAGATAAAAAAAATACTATAGAAGATATTAAACAGAAAGAAGAAGAAAATAATAATGAAAATGTAAAAAGTTTTTTTGATGAATTAATAAAGCAGGCAGAAACAGATTTTGAAAAAGAAATTATAGAAGGTCTTCGAAAGAATGAAAAAAGAAAACTAAAAGTGATGTTTTCTGCAAAAGAGAGAGAGACTTATAATGCCAATGAAAAATTATGTGCTCGTGTTGAAGCTGTTGTGAATCATCGCAACAAAATTAGTGATGATTATAAGGATTTATTTATAATTTGTTATTTGTTATCACGAATTTTTAACATTAAAGCATGTGAGTTTGAAACTGATAGTTGGTATAACAAAACATTTGTTTCTATAAATGCAAAGACAAATATTTCTGAAGCTGTAATTTCTTATGTGAGTATACTTAATGAAAATGACTATCACCTTATTCAAGCTTTACAGTTCAGTCGTTGGCGCAGCAATAAGAAAGGGTCTTTGATCAAAAAAACAATGTATACACCATCAGTTCGTAATATAGGTTTGCAAAGTGAAGCCTTAGTGAATTTTATTAATACGCGTTGTAACTTGGAACGTAGAATAACTAAACTCTTAAACCCTGAAGGGGCTATTGGCAGAGTTAATGACTTTCTTAAATAGAGTGTCAATTATGCCAAATATGAATAATTTCCCAGCAGGTATTCTACATGTTACGAAAAGAGATAAATGAAATGAAAAAGAATGAGATAAACTTAATTCGTGAATTAATATCTAATTACTTTAGTACACATTTCCCTAAAGGTTTAGTTGACCAATGGAACGATAAAAAAGTAGTAGATTTTTTTCAATTGAAATTTCGTCAAGATACTGATTTTAGACCTGTAGCGAGACTTACAATCTCTAATTATGACTTAATGGAACGCAAGCATCGATTTTTAAATGGTGATGCAAATAAACCAGCAGAGCTGATAGTTCTTCATCAGGCTATTGGTCTTATAAAGGCCGCATCAGATAGTAATATTCCACCAGTTTCTGTAGAGTTTAAACGAGACACGGGAGAGACGTTTATTATAACCGTATCTTTTGGTTATGATGCATTTGATGATGCTTATATTTGTTCTCTTACCGGTGAAATGATGACGTCCTATATTCAGAGTTTAAAAACACGAGAGTGCATTGGCTTAGCGTTATATTTTGTTGACGATTCAGATAATGAATTACTATTGGCCGAATTTTCTTCATCATCTTGGTTAGATAAAGAAAAAATCTTTTTGGAGGATATTTGTATTGTTCCCCCTGTAGATTTAATAAAATCGGGTAGCGAAAAAATTATACTAAAAGAGCTGTACGAGTAAAAATGCTGTATAAAATTAAGGGGCTTGAACTAAGCCAACATAGTGGTAAAAAAGATCCAAATCAAAGGTACTTTACTGAAAAATCACTGTTTAATAAAAAACAGTGGCAGTGTGATTCTGTTTTCACCATTGCGATTAAACTCGTCCCCTACCAGCCCATTTTTGCAGTACTCGCTTTTACTATAAATAAACAAACCGAAGGTAATAATAAATTACTTGAATTAATTAGGTGTTTGGCTAAGTCATCATCAGCTAATTTAATTGATGTTAATAGCTCTGAATTATTTAATGTAATTGATATTAATAAAGAAGTTATAGACTGTGAAGACTTCTCACCTGAAATAGAAAAAAAAGCAATAATTAAAAGATTGAATGAAAAATTTAAAGACTATTTTAAAGAATTAGAGAATGATCTCAGTTTTAAATTTACTGAAGTTGTCAACATTACTCATTTGCGAAATATTGACCTTTTTTCTGGTACGAGTAGCGCAGTAAGTGAGCTGAATTTATTTCATAAAAACATG
>Ga0105348_1000598_pt1 | contig 26942 bp, 20 predicted proteins | sample EN8Hudsemesocosm_2_FD_83504 | JGI IMG/M metagenome (GOLD analysis project Ga0105348, IMG submission 83504) | Methane-oxidizing microbial communities from mesocosms in the Hudson Canyon - EN8C Hudson Canyon | ecosystem: Environmental > Aquatic > Marine > Cold seeps | place: Hudson Canyon... | reverse complement strand
GAAGCTATTAATGAGTTAACTGAAAACCAGAAATCAGCAAACGATGAAACCATTGAAAAAGTTATGGAGGAGTTTTCCGCTTCAATATCAGGAGCTGCGGGTGTTGAAATGCAATCACTAGCTGAGACTATTAAAACGGTAAGCGACAAACTTGAAGATCAATTGGTTGCTTTATCGGAAGGTCATAAAGCCATGAATGAAACAGCAACATTCATCATGACTGAAATGACTAATGTAGCTGAAAATGCTTCGAGTAAAATTAATGACTTATCTGGCGAAATTGGTAATGCAGTAACAGCTCAGAAAGGTTTGAATGAAAGCAATGGCGAATTGCATGAAAGAATTAAAGAAACGGTATTCACTGCCGGGAATGTTATAGAAAAAACGAATGATGTTTTAGAAAATGCAAATACCACGGTAGAAAGACAGAGTGAATTAATATCACAATCAAATAATATAGCAGAAAAATTTGTTAATACGGGTAAGAGTATTGAGCAAACACATGCATTGATCGCTGATACACAAGAGCAAATAAAACAAAACTGGAAAGATTATCAAGATAGATTCACCTCTGTTGATGAATCATTGGGTAACATGTTTAATAACTTAAACGATGGTATGTCTCAATATGCTCGTTCGACAAATGAATATCTCATTGAATTAGATAAACATGCTGCAAAAGTGGTCAAAGAGCTTGCCTTTGCATCCAAAGAAATAAGTGACTCAATAGAATCTTTAGGTGATGGCTTAGAGCAACACAGTAGTGATTTTATGAAGAAAATAACATCCGCTACGACTAATGGAAAAACAGTGGCCATTCAATAAAGGATTAAGCAATGAGTCAACATGATTTATTAGAAGATGAAGGAGCAGGCTATCTTATTGCTGTAAGTGATATGATGTCTGGCTTGCTATTTATATTCATCATTACGTTGGTAGCTTTTATTATTAATTTTCAAGATGCTATACAAAAGCAAAAAGAAGTCACTCAAACACAAACAGAAATAGTCAAAAAATTTACCAACTTAGATGAAACTAGAAGTGATTTACTTTTGCTTCTGAAGAAAAAACTAGAAGATAAAAACATCATTGTAGAAATCGATGCAGAGCATGGTGTTTTAAGATTAACTGAGAATGCAGTACAGTTTGAAACTGCTCGTGCATCGTTAGATGAGCAAAATGAAGCTAACCTTAAAACTATTGGTTCTGTTTTAGATGCTGTTATCCCTTGTTACGCAAGCAATCCTCCAACTCACCATGACTGTGAGGGTTTAGAAGAATTTCATGGAAAAATAGATTCTATTTTTGTTGAAGGTCATACCGACAATGTACCAATGAAATCATACAAGTATAAAGACAACTGGGATTTGTCGGCTAGCCGAGCAATAACAGCATATCGATTGTTAATACCAAGTACAGTATTAAATCAAATAGTGAATACTAATTTTCAACCTATTTTTTCAGTAAGCGGATACGGTGAAGGAAGACCTGTCAAAGGGCATAGTTATTCATACCCAAAATCAGACCCTACAAATAGACGAATAGATTTACGTTTTATAATGACACCACCTTCATTAACAGATGTTCAAAAAAACATTAGTGCTGAAGGGGGTAATTAATGTTTGCAAAATCAGCCTTTAAATCTCTTGAAATAGAAAGTTGGAATACACCACCTGCCATTAGGGAATCTCTATTGGTAAAGGCAACTAACGATATCACTAAAGTTACTATCGAAAGTGATATAGAAGTACCGTCTAAAAGTTCTCTTATGCAAGTATATAATCGTCTCAAAATGGCCTTTGAAACAAAAGATATAGACACCTTATCTCGTTACGATATAAATCACTCACCTTGGGTTTTGTTTGATCAGTTTGATAATGATAAAGCACTCATTAAACGTTGGCGTTTTATGAGTTTTTATAAAAAACTGACTCGTGATGTTGATAATTATCGCTTCATCACTGCGTTTTATAATGCATATTTGTTTTCTTACCCCTATAAAGAAAAGTACATAGCTGAAATACAAACTCATATAAAATATCTATTTAACGAAAGTAAAAATAGAAAAGTTTCGCGGTTATCGGTTGAAGTATTGAGACGAAATACGCTTGACCTAAATGCGCATATGGCGATTATTGAAAACATTGTTCGCACGGGTAAAATTGAACTGGAATTAACCATGAGAGGTTTACTTGGTGGACTTAGTACAAGTAAGTTTTCATTAGCTGTTTTAAGTGAGTATCTCAGTAATTTCAAAAGTCATATAAATACGAGTTCTTTTGGCCAGAAAATGAATATGATTTCTAATCTAATTGAATTTTCAGAGTTAGATGAGAAGTTAAGATACCCTGAATTTCGAATAGAAACAGCAAACTCAATATTAACGTCCCTACATAATATTCAAATACAACCAACAGTAAAAGATGCACTGAAAACCTTCTTCTTAACACATTATGGTGACCCGCGAGTAGATCTTTCTGGCTGGCATGGCGTTAGTGATGAAGCAAGAAGAGTATTTCAAAGTTGGTTAGTTGAAAAAACTATGGAAGATTTTTTCAATCTTCTTAGTCATGTTGCAGATACCCAGTCTGATTCAGATAGACACTGGAAATACCGTAAAAGGTTTTGGAATGCTTATCTCAAAAAAGGATACATTGAAGAAGCATGGTTTGCCTTGGGGAATAGAGCGTATGAACAGGCACCAAATTTTATAAAAGGTAAGCACAGCTACTCTTCCTTGTCTGGTGGGGACGCTAGGCATAGTGTTCTTATTATGAAAATTGGTGATTTAATTTTAACTGAGTGGAGCCATTCAGGAAGTTACCGTGTATGGAATTCTTCCCTGAATGCACCAGCATTTTATGAGAAACATTATAATCGAGAAGATGTAATTGCCAATTGTGATCATACGGGTGCCCACCATGGTAATGAATCAGGTGGCTGGCAAGAAAGGTTGTCTACTCACATACGTGATTTAACAGGACTTAAGGTTGCAGCAAAGGATTATATGAATGACTAATAAAGCTATTTTTAATTGGTCTCGAATTGCAAATGGATTTGAGTTTAAAGTTGAGTACGAGAATAAACCTTTGCCACCTAGTACGTGGGGGCGATATCAAATTATCTATGGTAATAATGTAGTCTTAGTTGATGCGCTATTTCGTGAGTGTGATGAATCTTACCGACCTGAATTCTCTGACAATAGAATTGTATGTTCTGATCAATTTATAGCAACGCTCACTGAAATAGAAACAAAACAACTTAGTTTGCCGCAAGTTAGTCATGCAAAATTAAAGATCAGTGCTGAAGGTTTAATAAGTAGACCTGGATTTAAACTGAATTATCGTTTATTACGCCCAGAAGGAAGACCATTTTTAGGCGCTACATTAGATGGCGTGTTATTAAAAACGGGTTCTGAACCACAACTAATATTAGATCCTATTTATAGTATCATTAAGCGAATAGATTATTTTAACTTGGTTCCAGCCAATGATATGGACGAAAGGTTCGTTCGGTGGGGTGAAGTTCAAGAGTTATTACCTGAAGACTCAATTGTTGAAGGACAGTTAAGCGCAATAACAATTTGCCGTGCCGATAGGTTAACCTTGGATATAAGGGACCATGGCGCTTTTAATCCCCTATTAATTAAACCAAGTTCTGAAAAAACTTGGGATATTCAAGGGCAATCGGACGTAGAGTATGCCGTACCAAAAGCTAAACAAAAAGAGTTTGAGCAACAATTCAAAAAATGGAATAACGCTAAAAGTAATTATGCAATTGGCAATGGCACCTATGTTGTTTTACCTGAACGTGTAAGCAAAGTACTCAATGTAATCAAAGAGTTTCAAAAAAAACCTTCTGAAGAAAGGTTAGCCTTTGTTGCTAACCCTCATCAATACATAAACGACTCTTTAGATTTAGATGAAACACCAGAAGAGTTAGATGCTATTTTTATTGAAACACCCGAATTTATTAGTCAACGAATAGATCAAATCGGTGTATGGGAACCCAAGTTATGCGCATATGTAGTAAAGCGTGACGGTGATTGGGTGCCGGATGATGAAATGCGTTTGTTTTTTCCAATCGAAGATATGATGGTTAATTTTACTGTTGAAGAAATGAAGCAGTTATTAGAGTTAATCAAAACCGCGTTAGATGATGAAAAAGAAAACATAACATTTAAGAGTCAAACAGTACCAGTAACACTCGAAGTTAAAAATTTATTAATCAAAATGTTAAAGCCCTTTGAAGACAAAGGCGATAAACCTGATTTTGCCTTAGCGGTTGAAGCGCCAATATTGAAAGATAATATCGAAGATGTTGATTTTGAGGTAATAAAGAAAAGCCCTAGACCAGAAGTACCACAACTTCCAGAACGCTTAAAAACTACCAGTTTATACGAACATCAAAAATTTGGATTAGCTTGGTTAGCCAACCATTGGCAATCAGGATCTGTCGGTGCGCTATTGGCCGATGATATGGGTTTAGGAAAAACGATCCAATCATTAACTTTTATGGCGGGTGTTAAGCAGTTAATGGAAACTAATGACTACCCCAAAAAACCATTTCTTATTGTTGCACCATCAGGATTACTAAAGAATTGGCGTGATGAGGCTAGCACACATTTGCATAACCCAGGTATTGGCGAATTGTTCGAAGCCTATGGGCCAAATATACGAAAATTAAAAGACTTAAATGTTGTTGAAAGAAATGAAAAACTCACCGATGCAGATTGGGTTTTAACTACCTATGAAACACTAAGGGATAAAATTAAGTACTTTATTTCAATTGACTGGGGTATCACCATTTTTGACGAAGCCCAGAAAATTAAAAACCCAGTGTCTCGTATGACTGAAATGGCGAAATCGCTATCTTCAGACTTCACATTAATGTTAACTGGTACGCCTGTTGAAAATGAGTTAGCAGACCTTTGGTGCATTGTTGATACTGCACAACCGGGGTTATTTGGTTCTTTAAGCCATTTTCATAATGAATATGTTAAACCAGCAGAAGCTGACCCTCTAGAAGCTCAGCGCCTAAAAGAGCTTCTAGTAGAGCGCAGTACTCCGCCATTAATGCTTCGGAGAATGAAAATTGATCATATTGAAGGACTTCCTGAAAAAATAATTAAAGAAGTGCCTATGGTAATGCCTGAACTTCAGGCTCAAGAGTACGAAAATATCGTTAAAGAAGTCCAGTTAGAAAAAGGCAATGCGGGTGCTGTTCTTAAATTTATTCAAAAGATTAGAAAAGCCTCCTTAGTCGCAGAAGAGTTTGATGGCTCAGGTATAAATGATGGCGTAATTAAACGTTCAGCACGACTAACCTCACTCATTCAAATATTAGATGATATTAAAGAGAAAGGTGAAAAAGCACTGGTTTTTTGTGAAACCATTGGCGTACAAGAATATCTGTCAGGCTATTTGCAGCAACGTTATCAACTTGAAAAAAGACCTTTTCGGATTAATGGTCAGGTAGATGGTAATACTCGAAAAAAATACGTTGATGAATTTCAAAAAGGGGAAGAAGGTCAATTCGATGTTATGTTACTTTCTCCAAAAGCTGGAGGGGTTGGGCTAACAATTACCGCAGCAAATCATGTAATACATCTTACTCGATGGTGGAACCCTGCTGTAGAAGACCAAAGTACAGATAGAGCCTTCAGAATAGGACAAAAAAAGCCAGTATACGTTTATATCCCAATGGCAATACACCCTAAATATGGTGATCATTCTTTTGATGCTAATTTGAACAGATTATTAAATAAAAAACGAAATTTGAGTTTAAATGCTTTGCTACCAGGCACGGTTACAGACTCAGATTTTAATGAATTATATACGCTTACAATGAATAGTTAGTCTTCATTATTAGAATCAACAACCTAAAGTGAACTATCAACATTTCAGCAATAGTGAAACCAAAGTTATCTTTAGATAAGAGATTGGTTGGTGACTAAGGTTCACCATTTTTTAAAGAATTATAGGGAATTGATATTTTGTCAATTCCACCCGGTTATAAACAAGATAAAAATATCTACAAGGAATTGTAAGTGCAAATACCAGAAACAAAAAAGTCAGATCCAGATGTACTGCGTGTAACTGCATTTGTACTTAGGAAAAGTGAATCTAAAGAAAAGTTTAGTGTTTGTGAAGCAGCTAAAACACAAGAACTTAATGGTATTGGCGATTATCGAATCGCGGAAATAATAAAAGAAATTTGTTTGCAACCAAATGGTCCAGAAAGTATGGAAAGTTTAACCACAATTGATAATAGCTATTTACAAAATAATCCCGGTAATTGGCAGTTAAACGCAGAAACTTATTTTAATTATTTGTCTTATATCTCTGCTCAAAACTCAGAGAAATCAAACAAACTAGCAACGTATTCAATATTGATAGCAAGTTCAGCCTTACTAGGAAATATCCTAGCGTTATCGTTGGGCTAACAGCTATAAAATCAAATAAATTATAAAAAATTAAGGAAGATCTCATGCTTCAGGAAATAGCAGCTCACCAACTTATTTGGCCTTTATTAATGTTTTTGACAGTTTTATGTTTTTTCTTTGCTTATTCTGCATCTCGAAGACGTAAAGAATTAGCAAATGAAATCGAGCGTAAACAAAAAGCACTTGAAAGTAAGACTGTAGATGAATTAGTTAATGAGTTACAACAATCATTTCAAGAAATTGAACAGAAGTTATCTTCCGGTAAACCTGTCTTTAATAAGTTAAAAGAAACTTTAAACCACAATGCAGATCAACTTAAATATATTGATGTCGGTTTACTACCTCCTACGTATCAGTTTGATGATCGTGAATCATTAAAAAAGCAAATAGAGGCATGTCTAGAGCAACAGTTTAAACTTATAAAGAGCGGTGGTGCGACAACTGCATATTCAAATTGGGAGTGGTTTGGTAGCAAAAGTAAAGGTACTCAGATGGTTAATGCCTATCAATATTTATTGCTCAAAGCATTTAATGCCGAATTTGACGTTATCAGAAAGCAAATGCGGCACACAAGCTCTGATGCAGCTATTAAGAAATTATATCGACTTGAAGAGCAGCTAGAAAAGCTTGGCGAAACTGCTAATGTGACTATCTCCAATGATTATTTTAATTTGAAAGTTAAAGAGCTTCATTTTTGGCATAATGAATTAAAGCATAAAGAAGAGTTGAAGCAAGAAAAGAAAAAAAATCAAGCCCTACTGCGTGAGCAAGCTAAACAATCAGGAGGCGATACTGAAGAACTTGAAGACAATATCTATTACCGAAAATCAGACTTAAATAAAGCTAAAAAACTTGCCTTCCAATTACATGGAGCAAGCGCTGCTGATATGGAGCTTAAGATTAGCCGAATGCAAAATGAAATTGAGAAACTAGAAGCTAAGTTTGAGAGAGCAACATCACAAGCTCAAATTACAAAAGCTGGTTATATCTATGTAATATCAAATATTGGCAGTTTTGGCGAAGGTGTTGTGAAAATAGGGATGACGCGTAGACTTGAACCAATGGACCGCGTTAAGGAGCTAGGTGATGCTAGCGTTCCATTCAAATTTGATGTCCATACATTGACCTTCGTTGATAATGCACCACAAATAGAAAATACACTACACCGTAAATTCAATGAAAAGCGTGTAAATATCGAAAATCAACGCAAAGAGTTCTTCAAAGTGACTCCTCAAGAAGTGTCTAGTGTGATGGAAGAAATGGGAATTGATTGTGACTGGTACTTTGATGTTGAAGCGAAAGAGTATAGGGAAAGCTTGCTAATACGAGAGGCACTTAAAGAAGAATTTTCTCAATCCCAAACTGTTTCTAGTAATCTTCCAGCATCAATCTAAAGGAGACTAATATGTATATTACAATTGCTTTATCAGTACTTTTCTCTATATCGGTCTACTTGATGATAACTTCACGGTCAAAGCTGAATGAACTTAAAGATCAGGATGCTGAGATTGAAAAAACTTATGAGCCAGCCTCACTCCAAGAGAAAAAACTATCTGAGTTATCTAGAGAGTACAGCACGTTACAAACAAGCTATCAGAATAAACTTACGACACTGCGCAAAGACGAAAAGCGTTTGTCTCAATACTACTTGGGTGTCGGTACTACTGATTCAATATCCTATAGTAGCCTTGCAAAGAGTAAAAAAACTGATGAGATTGAATATAGACTTCAAGATATTAAAGCTTCTTTGAAACATCTTGTGAGTGAAAAGAGAGCTTGCGTATGTAGCATGGGAAGTGATGTTGTTGTAAATGGTAAAAAATCTGAAGCTAAAAAATTATTTAACCGAGAAATAAAGCTTCGACTTCGTTGTTTAGATAATGAATTCAAAGCCGCAGCAGTATTGGTCGATTGGAATAATATAAATCGTCTTATTCAGCGAACTAAAGATACATTTAATGAAATCAATGCTTCAGGATCTATCGTCAAAACATCCCTGAAAGATCAATATTTGAAACTCAAGATTGAAGAGTTGAGGTTAACGTACGAATTAAACCAGACTAAACAAGAAATAAAAGAAGCTGAACGTGAAGAAGCTCAGATAATCCGAGAAGCTGAGCGTGAAGAAAAGCGCATAATAGCAGCAGTTGAAAAGGCTGAAAAAGATCGTGTACTAATGGAGAAGCTCGTTGCTGAAGAGTTGAGTAAACTTGATTCTAGTACTGAAGAACAAAAAGCCTTATACGAGCTTCACAGTCAACAATTACTAGAGTTAAGGGAGAAAGAAAAACGTGCAATTTCTTTAGCTCAAACGACCCGTGCAGGATATGTATACATCATATCTAACGAGACATCTTTTGGGAAAGGTGTAGTCAAAGTTGGAATGACTAGACGTGCTGACCCAAATGACAGAGTAAAAGAGTTAGGTGATGCTTCTGTCCCTGAACTTTTTGACGTTCACGCATTTGTATTCACTGATGATGCACCTACTCTTGAGAAGTTTCTACATAAAGCATTTGTAGATCAAAGAGTAAACTTAGTAAATGGTCGAAAAGAGTTTTTTTATATTACACCTGATGATGCTCTTTTGAAACTTAATGAATACGGTGAATCTATAGAAATACAGAAATTTGAAATAACTCCAAGAGTAATCTCAGAAATAAAACCAAATCAAGAAGTTAATTTCAATAAAGAGCCGAGTGTAATAGATACCGATGAAAGTTGTGATGACGACTTAACTGTTGTTCAAAAGCAACAGACTTCTCCTGTTAAACAACAAGATAATTTTTCCAATCAAAAAGTTAAAAATAGCCAACCTACAATAAAAGATGAAATTAGGTTATTTGCAGCCAAAGAATTCCCAGATGATACTGAAATGCAGCAGCATACATATGAAGAGCAACTGGAAGGTAAAGAATTTATGGATAATGCTACTAATTCTGAATTAATAGCTATAGCAACCAAAGAGTACCCGGAAGATTACTCGATGCAGCAGCATACATATGAAGAGCAAATTGAAGCGAAAGAATTTATGGATAACGTTACTAACTCTGAATTAATAGCCATAGCAACCAAAGAATACCCCGAAGATTACTCGATGCAGCAGCATACATATGAAGAGCAAATTGAAGCGAAAGAATTTATGGATAACGTTACTAATTCTGAATTAATAGCTATAGCAACCAAAGAGTACCCAAAAGATTACTCGATGCAGCAGCATACATATGAAGAGCAATTAGAAGCGAAAGAATTTATGGATAATGCTACTAATTCTGAATTAATTGCTATAGCAACCAAAGAATACCCCGAAGATTACTCGATGCAGCAGCATACATATGAAGAGCAATTAGAAGCGAAAGAATTTATGGATAATGCTACTAATTCTGAATTAATAGCTATAGCAACCAAAGAATACCCCGAAGATTACTCGATGCAGCAACATACATATGAAGAGCAACTCGAAGCGAAAGAATTTATGGATAATGCTACTAATTCTGAATTAAAAGCTATAGCAAGCAAAGAGTACCCAGAAGACTACTCGATGCAACAGCATATATATGAAGAGCAAATATAATTAAATAAAGGGAACTTATGAAGTTTATACACACATCTGATTGGCATATTGGCCGTCAATTCCACAACGTTTCATTACTTGAAGATCAAAAGCACGTTCTTAATCAGTTGATTGATTACATTCAAAATGAAGATGTTGATGCTTTAGTTATTGCTGGTGATATTTACGATCGCTCGCTTCCTCCCGCTAATGCTGTTGAGTTACTTGATGACGTTCTGAAGTCTATTTGTATGGATTTAGACATTCCCATAATTTTAATACCAGGCAATCATGATAGTGCTGAACGGGTTAGGTTTGGGGCCAAACAAATGAAAGAGTCCGGCTTGCATATCATTGGTAATTTAAATGAAGTTGTGGTGCCTGCTGTTATCGACATAAAGGGGGTAGAAGTCGCCTTTTATGGTATCCCATATTGTGAGCCATTAATGGTGAGAGATACCTTTGATGTCGAAGCTAAAAGTTATGATGATGCTCATACCTATTTAGTAGATGAAATCAAAAATGTTATGTCTGATGAACAAGTCAATGTCTTGATTAGTCATTGCTTCATCGATGGTGCGACTGAATCTGATTCAGAAAGACCTTTACAAATAGGTGGTGCAGATAGGGTTAGTTATCAACCGTGTATTGATTTTGATTATGTTGCTTTAGGTCACCTTCATAGTCCTCAATATAAAGGTGCAGAGCACATTAGGTATTCGGGTTCAATTATGAAATATAGCTTTTCAGAGCAGAATCAAAAAAAAGGTGTAACCCTTGTTGAAGTTGATACGAATGGTCTTGTATCACAAACACATCTAACGTTAAAACCTTTAAGAGATATGAGAATTATTGAAGGGGAATTAGATACCATCCTTGAACAAGGAAAAGTGGACCCTCACAGTGATGATTACTTGCTAGTTAGGCTTACGGATAAACATGCCATATTAGACCCTATGGGTAAATTGAGAAGTGTATACCCCAATGTACTACATTTGGAAAAGCCAGGTATGCTCGAAACTAATGCTAGTCAGTTAAAACAAGAGTCGTTAAAGCAAGGCGAGTTAGATATGTTTAAAGATTTCTATTCTCAAATTGCAGGACAGGAAATGTCAGAAGAGCAAGATAAGTTAGTGTGTGAATTAATTAATGGATTAACAAAATAAAGGGATAAAGATGAAGCCACTAAAATTAACAGTTCAAGCGTTTGGGCCTTTTTCTGGTACTCAACATATAAATTTCGATGAATTAGGTTCTAACCCGCTATTTTTGATCAATGGTCCTACAGGGGCTGGAAAAAGCTCAATATTAGATGCTATTTGTTTTGCGCTCTATGGCCACACAACAGGAGCTGAACGCTCGGCATCACAAATGCGGTGTGACTTTGCAGATATAAAGCTACTAACGGAAATAACATTAGATTTTAGTTTGGCTGATAAGCGTTATCGTATAACACGCGTTCCAATGCAAGAAAGAGCAAAGAGTGTTGGTGAAGGCACGACACCACAAAACTCAAAAGCTACTTTATGGGAGCTTGATGGTACTGAAAGTAATCGCTTGATTGTTTCATCAAGCGTTAAAGATGCTGATACTGAAATTAAGAATTTGATTGGGCTAGATGTAGAACAGTTTCGCCAAGTAATGGTGTTACCTCAAGGTAAGTTTAGGGAGTTGCTGTTAGCCGATTCAAAAGACAGAGAAAAAATCTTCAGTCAGTTATTTCAGACATCTATTTATAAAAAAATTGAAGACGCATTAAAACTACAAGCTTCAGACATAAGAAAGGCTGTAGAAGAACACCGAAACAAAATTAAAGGAATACTCGAAGGTGCAGAAGTAAATACAGAAGAAGAAGTTGAGACAGGCATTGAAACTATCAAGCCTCAACTTGAAGCGGCATGGAATGATAAAACTATCGCAGATAGTTTGGTTAAAAAATATGAAAAAACAATCGAAACTGCAATACAACTGCTGAAGAAATTTGACAGCCTCTCTTTAAAAGAAAAAGAACTGGCAGAGCATAAGCTTTCAACTGAAAGTGTTGAGGATAAAAAGCAACAACTTAAATATGCTTTAGTTGCGCAAAAGTTAGATCCACTGTTCAATGCAAAAAAAGATTCGAATAAAAGGTTAGTGGATGCGAAACAAAAATTAGAAGTTAGTAATATTCAATTAACAGATGCTGACACTAAACTTAAAAGCTCTATTGCTTCTTTTGATAGTGCATTTAAAGCACAAAAAGCGGTAGAAGCATTACAAAAAAAGTTGGCTGAGTTTGAACAATACTTGAAACTTGCTAACAATTTAGTCGAAGCTATAACTACTGTTTCTGCTATTGGCAAACAGTCTGCTGGCAGCAAAGAGAAGTTAGATGCGAAGCAAAAATCTATAGAAACTATTAAAGTTGGAATACTCAGCCAAGAAAAGCATTTAGAGCAACTGTCTAGTGAAATAGGTACGTTAGCTGATGATCAAATATTATTAGACAAATTAAGTCAATCAGTCAAAAAACGTAACAATTTAGCAACGCTTAATGATGATTTAAGCGAACTAAAAAAACGAACAGCTAGAGCTAAAACTACTTTAGATACTTATGAAACTGAACTATTGGAGAAGTTACATTCGGCTAAAACAATAGAGTTGTCATGGCATGCTAATCAAGCTGCAATTCTAGCTAAAGAGCTATCAGACGATGAACCTTGTCCTGTGTGTGGTAGCTTGGACCATCCAAATATTGCCAGTACTGGTGAACTTACAACAGTTGCTACAAAAGAAGATGTCGATGATGCCAGAGAGCTTGTTGTCAAAATAACTCAGAATCGAGACCAGGCCAAATCAGTATATGATGAAGAACTTGGTCAAGAAAAAGTTAAAGAAACATTGATCGCTGGATTAACAAAAGAGTTAGGTGATATTGCAACTAAAACAGTTGAAGAAGTTGAATTGGCCCATGATGCTCAACATAACAAAGTGAACAATCTGCTATCGGTTAAAGAAAAATTAAAAACTAATAATGAAACCTTAGGTCTAGATAAAGAAAAACTCATAAAAGCTAATGATTCAATTTCAGAATTAGAAAAACAAGCATCTTCAGATAATGAAAAACTAATTGTTGCAAGAACCAATGTCGAACAGCTTGAAGGGCAAATTCCAGATAATCATAGGGATACAAAGGAAATTGATTTAGAAATTATAGCCTTGTCTTCAAATATTAAATTGTTAAATGACACCTTAATTTCAACTAGAGAAGCTAAAGAGACTGATCAGTCATCATTTGATAAAACTGGTGCTAATAATAAGGCATTAGTCATTCAATTAAGTGAAATTGAAAAAGAGGATGTAACTGCTATTACAGCTTGGAATAAGTCTATGGCAGCAAGCACTTTCGGTGACGACAATGAATTTGCAAAAGCATTACTTAGTGAGGATGAACAGACCCTTATTAATTCAACAATTGAAGAGTTTAAAACGAAGCTTAATACTTTAATTGGTGCAAAATCTCAACTTGAAGCAGAGTTGAAAGACAAAAGTAAGCCAGAGATTGAAGCAATAAAAGAAGATCTTGAACAAGCCAATCTAGCCTTTAAAGTGAAAGATGATGCATGGCGAGAATTGGAAGAACGCAAAAACCAGCTAGTTTCTGTACAGAAAAAACTAGTAGAAGCACATAAAAAGAATGAAGAACTGGAAAATCAGTATAAAACCGTAGGTACGTTATATGAGGTGTCTAACGGTCTCACTGGGGATAAAGTAAGTCTTCAACGATTCGTACTTAGTGTTTTATTGGATGACGTTTTAATACAAGCCTCTCAACGACTTTTATTAATGAGTAAAGGGCGATATCAGCTAATACGTAAAGAAGAACGAGCCAAAGGTAACAAAGCGTCAGGATTAGAGTTAGAAGTAGACGATGCCTACACAGGAAAGTCTCGCCCAGTTGCAACACTTTCAGGTGGTGAATCATTTATGGCTGCTTTGTCATTAGCTCTAGGATTATCAGACGTTGTTCAATCATACTCTGGTGGCATTAAGCTAGATACTCTGTTTATTGATGAAGGCTTCGGTAGCTTAGATCCTGAATCACTTGATTTAGCTGTACGCACATTAATAGATCTTCAATCTACTGGGCGTATGATTGGTATAATCTCACATGTTACTGAATTAAAAAGCCAGATGGGGCTTAGGGTTGACGTTAAATCAGGAAAATCAGGTAGTGAAATTTCAGTTGTTGCAGCTTAATTAATATAAGGAAATTAGATGATGGAAAATCTACATTATAAAGAGATAAAAAAAACACTAATTGACAACAGTTTACAAACAAATATGTTTGAAATTTATAAAGAAGGAGTAGATGGAGAAAGCATGGAGGCTTCCATCCAAGTTGCCCCGACAACTGGAATGGGGGAAGGACAAGTATGGTTTACTTACCCATTTGAACATGAACCATTGTGGTTACTAAACGAGGCAGCGGTTTGCGTGCCTAAAGAGTTTACTTTGGGGGAGTGGGAAAAAGAAGAATATTGTATTTTTGAGCTTGATTTCACTATCGAAAATATTGAAGAAACGATTACTGTTTTTTTAAGTAAACTGTTAGATGTATTTTACGGTAAGCCTAATAAAACATTGCATGTTGAAGTAGAAAACTTGGGTGGGGATTCTGATGGAGCACCATTTGATCATGAACTACATGACCTATTTTCAGATGCAGGAATTAACGTTGGTTTTGATACATTTTCTAATCCTGAAAAAATTATTGAATTGAAAAAAATTGCAGAAAGTGAATTGTTTAAAGAATTGGCGCTACTCAATTCAAAAATAAAAGAGATTGATAATGAAAATGATTTTGAAGGTAACAATGACGATTGGAAACCCAAATATCGTGAACAAACAATAAAAAAATTACCATTATTAAAGCAAGTTTTTTATAAGCAGTGTCAATTGTATTCTAATAATGAAGTGATATTTTTAAGCGAAGAGACAGAAGAAAGTGAATTTTCTGAATGGCACTACCCACCAATAAAAACACATTTTGATTTCTGGAAAATTGATGATTATAAGCAAATGATTCAGCATTACCGAGATACTTTTAACAAGCCAAAGTCTTTTGCTTATTTGGATGAGCGACTGGCTGACTTAGAAAAAGTTATTAAAAAGGTTTCGGCTGAACCAGGTATTGAAAGAAAGAATTTGTACAAATCACTTGAGTTAAATGGTCGTTCATATGGTTCAATTATCACTAATGTCTTAGTTGATAACGGCCTTATTATGGAAGAACAAATTAAGAGTAAAAGAATGTTATATCCATCAAGTTAATTTTTTTGATAACTAGATGAAGTGAATTATAAAACGGGAGTTGTTATGAATTGTAAGAAAGCTTATGGATACTCTGAATGAATTACTGGCATATGCAACTGCACCCAGGTAACCCTGATAAATCCTATATCCCAACAGTCTTAAATATATTAAAAGACAAAGCAGTAATAGGGCTAGGTGAGTGGGATAAGGGTATAACAGCAAAAACAGATTTTTTTGAAAAAATGTCAGTGGACGATATTGTTTTAGTTAAGCAAGGAAACAGTCCTTTAGCTTTGGCTCGTGTAATTAGTGATGCTTTTACTCACAATGAAATTGATGAAAATCTAGATTGGTTTGAGTTTAGAAGAAAAGTAGATATTTTGGACTACTATCATGAAAGCTATGATTTCAAGTTTCCTCAACCATTGGGAACGCTGTCTATTTGTGATGATTTGAATAATAAAACATCTAAAACAATTATTAATTGGTACAGAAAAGTAACAGCAAGGACCATCATGGAAAATATTAAGCTAAGCCAACAGCGACAAGAAGAACTGAGAGTTTTATGGCAACAGTTCAAAAGCGATTATAGTGAAGCTGAGTGTAAAGCTGAAATAAAGGAAATAGAAGACTTACTGGAACAGTGGGAAGATTATAAAAGTAGAATAAAAACAGGCTATTTTGTACTTGATGAATATACCAATCGCAAAGATTTAGAAGGGGCTACTTTACCTGGAGGCTATTTATGTAACTTCTTAGAGCGTACAACAAAGTCAAAGTTTGGTTCATCAAAGCCAGGAAATGCGAATAACTTTGGAGTCAAATTAAATGAAGACGGTGAGACTTACACCATCCAAAAACTTTTAAAGAAAGGTGAGCCAGAAAACAAAAATTCCTCTGAAGATGCCGACAAATATTTTAACAGTGATATTTTTCCTTTATTACAAAAGATTGTTAATTGTCCTCATGCATTCGATATATCTTCAATTGTAGAGGGTAGCGAGTACTCAGCAAAGCAGATACTAAGAAAAATGGCTGTGCTGGATCATATGCATGATTTTTTGTTTATATACTCTAATCATACAATTGATGCACTTCATGCAGACTTTTTAATGAGTGAAGAGCAAAGTAACCTGCATAAGAACTATGAAGTTAGGTTGGCAATTAATAATATTCTTAAAGTTGAAGATACCCTTTTAGATAATGTTTTGCTTTCTCGTTTCTTATGGAAATATGCGAATACAAAAGGGCTTGCCGATAGTGATACGCCAAATGTTATTTTATACGGTCCTCCCGGAACGGGGAAAACCTATGCAGTAAAGAATAGTTTGGACTTTTTGTGTCAAGGTGATCGAAGTCGATATGAATTCATTCAATTTCATCCGTCATTTACCTACGAAGATTTTATCGAGGGTATAAAACCTAAAGGTGTTTCTAAAGACGGAAACATAAAATTCGAGTTAGTCGATGGTGTTTTTAAGCGCTTTTGTAAGAGAGCTAAACAGAACCCTGATAAAGATTATTACTTTGTTGTTGATGAAATTAATCGTGCAAACTTATCTTCTGTGTTTGGTGAAACCTTACTTTGCTTGGAAAAAGATTACCGTCATGACCCTACAAAAGAGATAAGTGCTGATAACACCCTGATAAAAACACAATACTCGTCACTCATTGAAGATATGATCAAAGATGGTAGTGCTAACAGCGATTTGGCTTATCACTATGTGGATGAAAATGCATATTTTGGCGTACCAAAAAACATGTTTTTTATAGGTATGATGAATGATGTAGACAAGAGCATTGATGCATTTGATCTTGCATTAAGAAGGCGGTTTAAGTGGATACGAAAAGATTGTGATTACGATGTTATTGATAATCAGGTTAAATTTAGAAACGGTGATGACTTTAAAAATATTGATAATTACCAAAAAGCTTGTCGTGATCTGAATGAGTTTATTAGTGAGGACCTTGGTATGGGGAAATCATTTGAATTTGGTCATTCATTTTTTATGAAGATATCTTCTATCGCAACAAGTAGAACAATTACGGTTAAAAATATTGAAAATTTGTTCAAACTACATCTTCAGCCAACCTTGAAAGAATATTTGCGTGCCATGTTCCCTGAAAGTGAATTGGATAATAAAGTTAATGAAACACTGGATATTTTTATTAAGCGCATGAAGAAATAGCATTTATGAAGATAAATGTCCCTACCAATCACAATTTCTATGAAGAAAAACCATTATCTGAAAAACAGTTAATGGCTGAGTTCAGTTTGAATAAAAAATCTGAACTTAAGCACGTTAAAGATAAACTATTTTCTTCTGTATTTACGCTAACAACTAAAGACGAATCTCTGGAAAAAATTCAGTTGTTTGGCTTTAAGGAACAACGAAATAAATTAGATGATGACGAGCAACTTTTATTAAAACTTTATTCAAAAGATAAAGTTAATGGTGATAGGCAGTACTTTATTCAAACAGGTTTGTTTGCGGGTGTTATTTATCACAAAGGTTATCAAGTTAACATTACTTCAAAGTATGGTGATATTTTCTTACGCAGAATGTTGAATTATGTAAATGATATATATGTAGACAACCAGAAAACAGACGCAATTAAATCAAGTGAAACAAATGAATTTCAAAACATTATTGCACACCTATTTATTCAGGCATTAGAAAAAGCATCGTTTTTAGGCTTGCCTAAGATTTATCAAAACATCACTCAGCATAGTCACAAAGTGCGTGGTAAAATTGATATGAATGCCTACCTAAAAAAGTGTATCCCCTTTTCAGGAAAGCTAACATCTATACTTAGAGAGCAAGTCTATGTGCAAGAAATAGTGGATGTTCTTTATTTTGCTTGTACAGTTTTAGAAAGAAATTTTGGTAAGGAAATACATCGTAAAATAATGGGAACATTGCAACTACTAAAGCAAAACTACTCAGGTAGTTACCCAAGTCTTGAAACAATAATGAAGGCTAAGAGCCATGTATCATTACAAAACCCAGCATTTTCACCTTTTAAAAGAGTTATTGAATACGCTGAAATAATTATTAAAGATCAAGATTTATTGTCTTCAAATATAAATAATAGCTTGCAGACACAAGGCTATTTATTTGATATTTCTCAATTGTTTGAAGTATATCTTGAAAAGCTTTTGAGTCGCTATTTCACTGATTGGTATGTAACTGGTCAAGAAGAGTTAACAGTATATGAATACCAATTTTTTAAACGAAGAATGTTTCCTGATTTGGTCTTAAAGCATAAAGAGACAGGACAAATTATTGTATTTGATGCCAAGTTTAAAACGATGAAACTTCGTAAACAGGATTTAGATCGAGACGACTTTTATCAAATTCATTCATACATTCAGTATTTTTTACCTGACGTTATTTTAGGGGGGTTAATATACCCATTGTCTAAAGATAACACTGGTGGTGTTAGCTACGCTAACAGCTTATTTGAAAACGAGGATAATGATACTGGGTTTATTGTGGATGGTGTGTTTGTGACGGATGGTATGACTGAGCAAGAGATAAAGATCAATGAACAGAACTTTCTAGCTCGATTAGACAAAGTAATTAATAAAGCCTGATTAAATTAACTCGTTAACAGATAAGGATGGATATTGAAATATAAAGAATTAAAGGGAAAACAGCGAGAAATAAGAAGCAAGTTTTCTGAAAATTTAGCGTTAAGAGTACACCGTTCGCTAAGTTGGCTTGATAAATCAGAGCAGTGTACTGATGACAAGGATAGTCAGTTTGTCTTTTTATGGATTGCTTTCAATGCCGCATATGCCCAAGATACTGAATGCTTACAGCATACTGAGACTAAAGCTTTTTCGTTGTTTGTTTCTAAATTAGTCGAACTAGATCAAGATAATAAACTGTATAACTTGTTATGGTCTGAATTTACTTCCAGCGTTAGAGTTTTGTTAGATAATAAATTTGTTTTTCAGCCATTCTGGAATTTTCAGAATGGAAAAATATCAGAAACTGAATGGAAAGATCGATTTTTAAAAGCTAAGGCTTCAGCTAATTATGCTTTAGCTAATAAACATACAGAGCAGTTGATAACAATGGTGTTACAGCGAATGTACACACTGAGAAACCAAATAATTCATGGCGGGGCAACATGGAATAGCAGTGCTAATCGTACTCAAATTCGTGATTCAGTTACATTCTTATCACAATTAGTACCTTTCGTTATTGATATTATGATGGATAATTCAGACCAAATCTGGGGCAGTGCAAACTATCCAGTTGTAATTGACTGATGATATACTTTGATTGATATATCGGCTTTGCTTAAATTATCGGAATTAAAAATTCGATTTTTAGTTCAATTATTTAAAATACTAAATATTCTATAGTCCTTATTGTTAATAAAATTAAATAAACTCTAAGTCTATGCTTTTTAGTGCTATTTATTAGCGTTTTAGTATTGCTATAGGGGATTTATTTCATTAAATCCTCTCTTCGAATTTACTTAAATAAAAGATAGTTAAACATGAGTGATTTATATTCAGCAGCAGAAATTTTAGTTGTAGCAAAAGATATAGTAGGGGAAAGGACAATTACATCAGCTTTGCCACCTAATAACATTTACTGCGACCACTGAATAACATTAGGTTTGCCACTAATAAATTAAGTAACTTTCCACTTAGTTGACCTTAGCTTTTGTGCAACCTTGATCATATTTCGAATAACATTAATCATGATTTTGACTCGATTGTGAGACATGTTTAGGCTCATTCCTGCCAGTGGTAGTCCATCTTGTAACGCTAACTTATACCGCTAAACATTCGATTTTTTATGAAGTAAACCCTCCTTACTCATGCAGAGTTTAGACACGGAAGATGATGTTTCACTAATTAGGTAACACGCCCTAGAACTCACCTTTAAGGGGGGTGTAAGCTCATGGTAAACTTTGGGTTTACTATACTAATGCCAGCTATTATTAAATCAACATTTTATTTACAACGTGTTATTTTTATATTTCCTCTGAATAACCAACTGCTCTATGAAATCCATCTACCTCCTCAATATAAATTAAAATTCTTTCTCCTATATTTCGAGAGAAAAATGACACAACTACAGGGTGTTCAGCTATTGTGCTAGTAACTAATTTAGGCTTGAAATCGTCATCATCTTTAATATTATTCATTGTTTTACTTAGAAATCTGGCCGCATCGATTTCAGATAAAGCCCTACCTAAAGGTTCTTTGTATTTAATAATGACCTTTTTAGATGCGGTAATCATTGCTTCATTAGATTTTAATTGAAATTCATCTTCTACATCAAAGCCCTGTTCAGAAAGTTTTTCAATGGTCTCTAGCCTCTCTGACTCATCACAATACACTGTGATTTTATTAATATATTCTTTGTTTATTATTTTCAATGCTTCCTTTCCATTTATTTTAACTCGTTAACTTCGTCTAATTCACGACTAATTTTTTGCTTAATAGTTTCAACTTCAGTAGTTAATACGCCTTTAATTGAAGTTGCTTTGATTATTTCATCTTCTAGGTTAGAGTCCTTTAAAATATCTACGTAAAAACATTCAGTACCACCTTTGCTGTATTGCATATGTTTCCTCATATCAATGCTAGAATCAGCGTACCTAGATAGAATATAATATTCTGTTAATGTAGCACTTAAATTATTCGTCTTGATTGTTTTGTAATCTAAAACTACCAATTTATCTTTTCTTAATACATTGGGTGCATACCTATTCCCAATAACACCACCTTTACTAAGCCCTATCTTCCAAAAAGTTTGACCAGAATCACTCTTAAATTGAATGTAGTACAACCATCGGTCAAAATCCCAGGTATATGCGTACTTCAATGTTTGCTTTAAATCCCAACTATTATGGGCGCATCGAGGGCAACCACTCTCGGACAGTGTAATAGCATCTATAGTTGTTTCCCACTCAAAACCATCATGTAAACAACGAAGTCTCACTCGTGATTTTGCATGTGCTCTACCGTCAACCAACTCAACAAGCTCAAGGTTTTTGATTTTATTTATCTGTTCTATTCGTTCTGCTTCAGAGTATTTGTATACTTTTGAGCATTTAGGGCAACCACGGCCATTTGCCAAGTTATCAATAGTTGGTGTCCATTCATTTCCATCGACAAGACATTTAACTTTTACATTAGAATAACCATTAATATAATCGCCATCAAAATCAATAAACTGAATGTTTTCTAGTGAATTAATTTTGTTAATCACATCATTTTTAGGTGTCCGCCTTTTCAAGCGAACCTTTTCAGCTCTACATTCCCCACAGCCAGTCATTCCCTTAATTGCTGTATGAATATTTGATACCCAAATGTAATCATGTTTTTTACATAAAACCTCAACTCTATCCTTTTGGCTTCTATACCCATCTGGAAAACTAATAAATTGGCTATTAGGAAGTTCATTGATGGCCTTGGTTAATTCTTTTTCTGATAACTGAAGGTTACCTGCGCACTTCGGACAGCCAGATTTTGAATTAACTAATTGATTTATGGTTGATGTCCATTCATACCCATCCTTAACACATCTAACCAATGCTTTAGTATGGGAGTCTTTATAGTTATCCACTAATTCAATAAAAACAAAGTTATCCTTTGATTTCAGTCGCCTTATTTGTTCATCTTCTGAACAAACATACTTCCCTGAACAAATTTTACAACCAGATAGGGTTAAGGCATGTTTTACCTTAACATCAAAAATATGTTCTTTATTTTTCAGGCATAACATCTTAACTATTGAATCTAGATTTTCAAACCCCTCAGTGAACTTTAAGAATTTCATACCTTTTAGTCGTTTTAATAGAAATAGCGCCTGCTCTTTTGTTTTTATTCGTTTTACATCTGAACAAGTGGGGCATTTAATTGACTTTAAAATGACTTTATTTGAAGATATATCCCAATTTAAATTGCAGTGAGAACAATTAAGTTCGACTCTTGAGTGTGAGTTAACATAACCATCAGGGAAAGCCACAAAAGTAACATTACAATTCTTTTCTATTGCACAAATAACATCATCTTCCTTTACACGAACAGAACCAGAACATTTGTGACAACCCCTTGCCTTATCAATAAGTCCTGTCACGGTTACTTCCCATTCGTAACCATCCTTAAGACACCTAACTAATGCTTTAGACTTTCCAGACTTATATCCATCTGGGAATGAGATGAATTGTAAGTTGGGCAGGCTATTAATTTGGGCAACCCTCTCATGTTCAGAGTGTTTGTAAACCCCCGAACATTTAGAGCACCCTCTACCTTTTAATAGATTAGCTAGCGATGAAACCCAACTGTATTTGTGATTGTGACAATACATATTAACTCTTGTGGTATTTCCCTTATATTCGCCCTCAAATGATTTGAACTCGATTCCTTCTAACTGCTCCAGTTGTTTAACTCTCTCTTTTTCAGTATAGCGATAATTCCCCGCACATTTAGGGCATGCTCCTTTCCTTTTTAACACAGAAATAGTGGGTTTCCACGGATTTCCCCACTCCCAACCAGCCCCATGAACTTCACAATTGATTTTTAATTTAGTTTTAGCCGTACCGCAAAACTCCCCGAAAACTCCAGAGATAATTAAGGAACCACTCTTGAAATTATTGAGTTCAGATATTTCCGAAAGGTGTGGGGATATCTCTAGTCCATCGATAATCATATAACGTTCCATATTAGTTGCAGAAATCATGACACTGATTGACCTAAACGCTATTGCGCCTATAAAGTTTACTTTAATTTCTTTAATTCAATATATCAAAGTAATTTTATCTAATCATTTTATATAATTTACTTAAAAACTTATCTCAAAGTTAACGTAACATTCTGAAAATATAAAAGTCTCAAAGGCCGCTAACGTACCTTTGTTAACATTAAGCTAGTGACTCTATTTTTATATACTTAGATGTCATGTTAATACTCGTATGACCTAAATTACATTTAATACAAACCATCTTGTTAAACTAATATATTGCATGAGCACCTCTAAAAATATTTGGACTTAGTTTGTAATCAATATCTTTTTCAGAAACTTTATTATGTTTAACTGTACTCATTATATTCTGACAGCTTAAACAATAAAGTTGATTATTTAATTGGTCGATACTCTCTTTTATTCTTACCCCATGATTCATACAAATAGATAGAATTTTGTGAATTTTATTTTTGCCTGTTTTTACATCTTTCATTAGTTATCCTTTTATAATTTATAGGCAAAATATCTTAGTAATTAAGTTGTAATGCCTTCAATAATAATCGATTAGTGCTGTGTGGATTGAGTGTGTTGTTCAATAGGATTTTTTCTAATTGCCAGGATTTCCTTCCAGCCCCATTGATTTGGCCTTTTGGTAGCCCTCATTGGGCTGAATGCCGTAGATGTTCTCATGCCACAAGTCATAAAATTGTGGCACTGCCAATTTATCTTTAATCTTATGATTATTAAGACCGCCATAAAAAATTACGTTTTGCTCTATTAGCTCTTCTAAATGTTCTGATGCATCCTGATTAATATAAACTTCTTCAATCATTTCATTGTTTTCTTGACCTGAGGTGTAAATGAAATTTTCGCAAGAAAGAACTTCTACAACTAATAAGTGTTCAGGATCTCTCAAAAGTATTTTTATATCTTCTAAATTAAGCTCTCTAATAGGCTCAAACTTTGGAATAAGAGTAGGTTCAGGTATGTAACGATCGTAGCCTCCGAATAGGCCCTCACTAGCACCTGAAATTAATGAGTTACAGATCCCTTCTAAATATAGATTTTCATCTCTATCACGCAAGTATTCCTCTGAGAAGTAGCCATAGATAATAATTAATTTATTTTGTTCATCATACGCGTTGAGTTTAGCAATATGACCTTTATCAAATGGTGTGATGCCAATTTGATCATTGTTTGTGATCACACTAATAGGCTTATCTAGCCATTCATTCTCGCATGTGATTTTTACTTGAACACGACCATCTTCAAGAAAACCTACGCTTTCATGTTTAAATTGTAATTCAGTCATAATTGAACCCTCATATTGTTACGAAGTATAAATTTGTATATTTTGTTGATAAATTCTATTTTTTTTCTAATTGAGCAATAAGCTTTTCATGACTAGCAATTGTGGCTTGATAATTACTAAGTGCTTTTTCATGTGATTTGGCTTGTTTTTCTATATTAGATTTAAGCTCGGTATTAAGTGTTATCTGTTGACCTAACTTATCTTTTTCTTCTGATACTTTGGTGCTGCAATTGGATAGCTCATTCCTAACTGAAGCTAAGTCGGATTGCAGTTTTGAGTTATTTCTGTCAAAGCTAATGAGTTGTTTTCCTGTTTTTTCTTGTGCATTTTCAAGGGTTTTAATGAGTTTCTCATTACCAGTTATTGTTGACTCTTTACTCGCTATACTTTTATTCAGCTCAGCAATATTTGAATTAAGGTTTTTGTTATCAATTGTTAATTGGGAGTTTTGTGACTTTATTTCATCAACAAGTTCTTGATTGGATTCAAGCTTTAATTCTGATCTTGTTATATCAGTTCTTAGTGATTCGTTTTGCTTGCTAAGCTGTTTATTGTCGTCAACAGAAGTTGTTAGTTGTCGTCTGATTTCAATAATTATGCCTTCGTGAGATTTTTGTTCTGTAGCTAATTCAGTTTGAAGATTATTGATCTGTTGTTCTTGTTGAATAATTAAATTAGATTGTTCATTAACTTTGCTTTCTGAATTATGTAAATCAGATATAGCATGATCTCTCTGATCATTAGCATATTGAGTTTGTTCTATATATCTTTGCTCTGCATCACAATTAAAGCGACTAACTTCATTCAAAACACTCGAAGTAAATTCCGAAGAAAAACCTAATTTTTTAAACATATCTTCTTTTTTGCTATTTTGCTCATCTGTCCACTTTTTAAAATATTTATGAGCTGTTGATCTGCTGCTAATGGTCGATAATTCTGCTAAAACTAAGCTGACAGTTGGCTTTATTCCTTTCTGTAAAAGTTCATTACAAACATTATCAGTCAAATTCTGTTTGTCTTCTGTGTTTAATTTACTCATCTTTTAATTTTCCTAAGTACTATTGTTTGAACGAACACTTAAGCCGAACGAACAGTGTTCGTTCGTGTTGGTTTTATTTCATGCTGTTGTGTAAATAATTATAGTGTGTTTTTATGTTTTTATAAGTGTTGTGTTGATAAAGTCCATATAAATCAGAAGGATGGTACTCGTTGTGTACTTGTGGTTCTTTGTGGTACATGGAGGTTATATATGTCAGACTAAAGTCCAGCTTACACACTTACCTGAAAATTATGCAGAAGCATGTTTTATATTTTATTCGGATGGACTTGGAGACATTGAAACACATAGATAGTAGAGTGTTTGTATGATGGGAGGTCATATTAAATCAAACTATTTAGCTTTAAATTTTTCCTGTATAATTAATTTTATTCTCTCCCGATTCCCTATACAAATTTAAAAGAGGTATTTAATGTCGTTTAAAGGCAGTGGAAATTATATAGCTAGTGATGAATTACAGTTAGCAGTAAACGCTGCTATAACTCTTGAACGCCCTTTATTGATTAAGGGGGAGCCAGGTACTGGTAAAACCATGTTAGCTGAAGAATTGGCATCAAGTATGGGGGTTGAACTTATTCAATGGCACATAAAATCAACGACCAAAGCACAACAAGGGCTTTACGAATATGATGCTGTTTCCCGCTTAAGAGATTCTCAGCTCGGAGATGAAAAAGTACATGACATTTCTAACTATATTGTTAAAGGTAAGCTTTGGGAGGCATTTGAGTCCAATAAACGCCCAGTGCTCCTCATTGATGAAATTGATAAGGCAGACATTGAGTTTCCCAATGATCTACTTTTAGAGCTTGATGAAATGTCATTTTACGTTTATGAAACTCAGCAAGTGGTCAAGGCGAAACAAAGACCTATTATCATAATAACGTCAAATAATGAAAAAGAGTTGCCCGATGCGTTTCTTCGAAGGTGCTTTTTTCACTATATTAAATTTCCAACTAGAGAGGAAATGCAACAGATAGTTGACGTACATTATCCAAATATAAAACAAAAACTATTAGCTGAAGCTTTAGAAGTCTTTTTTGAACTTAGAGATATAAGTGGCCTGAAGAAAAAACCTTCTACTTCTGAATTGATAGATTGGCTAAAATTGATTATATCGGATGATCTTTCTCAAACTGCTATAGTGGATAAAGAAAGTAGTAAAGGCGTTATTCCTCTATTAGGTGCGCTAATAAAAAATGAGCAAGATGCACACCTTTTAGAAAAATTAGCGTTTATTAGCAGAAGATAAAGCTGAACATTTCAGTATCTATAAAAATAAGACTGAACTTTTATAGATGTTAATTTTTTTTATAAAATTAAGACTGAAATTGTTTTAAGTGAATTTATATATAATAAAATGTTTGTAGGGTACGTCATGATTGGGTTTTCATTGTTTCTGTCTTGTTTTAAGTCTTTAAATTTAGCACGTAGTACAGCAATACCTGACGCCTTTTTACGCCGTTGTTTCTTTCATTACATCAAGTTTCCAACAAAAGTAGAAATGGAACAAATCATTGATGTTCATCATCCTGATGTGAAAAAAGACTTATTAGCGAAAACAT
>Ga0105348_1000596_pt1 | contig 26971 bp, 21 predicted proteins | sample EN8Hudsemesocosm_2_FD_83504 | JGI IMG/M metagenome (GOLD analysis project Ga0105348, IMG submission 83504) | Methane-oxidizing microbial communities from mesocosms in the Hudson Canyon - EN8C Hudson Canyon | ecosystem: Environmental > Aquatic > Marine > Cold seeps | place: Hudson Canyon... | reverse complement strand
TCAGCGGCACCTGTTGACCAATTTGCTAAATCCCCTTTACTGGATACTTGCATGGCGCCAAGCACGCAAACATCAATATGATTACCGCGTATCATGGCAAAGCTATCTCCGTGATGAAAATATGACGCGCCAGGTATCGCGGTAACGGGCTTTTTACCGGCATTGATTAAGTCTGGATCTAGTTCAGTATCACTAGGCGCTGTCCCCATGCCTAATAAACCATTTTCGGTATGGTAAATAACTTCTCGACCGTCAGGTACGTACTGCGCTACTTTTTCAGGAATACCTATGCCTAAATTGACATAACTGCCATCTTCAATGTCTTGCGCACAGCGTTGCGCCATTTGCTCGCGATTCCAGCCAACTTGTTGGTCAGTTGTATTGGCTTGGCTCATGTTTATAATGGTCATAGTTATTTAGCTCCTTCGCTGGCGTTTAGCTCAACAGGCGTAGGATAAATAACCCCAGCGCTTACTAAAGCTGATTCTTGCTGTGGCTGAGTGACTTCGATAATTTCATTAACAAAAATCCCCGGTGTTACTACGTTTTCAGGATCGATGTCGCCTAGTTCAACCATTTCATTGGTTTGCACTAACGTTGTTGTTGCTGCCATCGCCATAATAGGGGCAAAATTACGAGCGGTTTTATTGAAAACTAAATTACCGTATCTGTCGGCTTGTTTAGCTTTAATTAAAGCAAAGTCGGCTTTTAAACTCCGCTCCATCACATAATCTTCGCCATCAAAGTTGCGCTGTTCTTTGCCTTCGCTAAGGGGAGTTCCAACAGAGGTTTTGGTGAAAAATGCTGACACACCAGCACCACCTGCACGAATGCGTTCAGCTAAAGTGCCTTGTGGTACCAGCTCTAATTCAATTTTCCCACTGCGGTACAGCTCTGGAAAAACGAGGGAGTTAGCGGTACGTGGATAGGAGCAGATCATTTTAGCGACTTGGCCATTTTCAATTAATGCTGCTAAGCCAACGCGACCACTGCCAGTATTATTATTAATAACGGTTAAGTTTTTTGCGCCATGATCAATTAAGGCGTGGATTAATTCAATTGGGCTACCGGCTTCGCCAAAACCGCCAATCATTACCGTGTCGCCATCGTTAATCTTAGCAACAGCACTCGCGCAACTTGCTACTCGTTTATCTATCATTTGACCTACTCATCTTTTAGTTTGTTTGAGTTAACAACGGGCTTTGGATATAACCTAATACCAAAGAATCGGTTGTTCGCTAGCCGAACGGATGTTACGATAGCGAACTTGATTGTAGATCCCGGTTTTTTTTATGTCAAAAAATGAACAAGCAAAACATGATACGGGTCAAAGATATTGGTGAAATTAAGTGAAACTATGACAAAAGTAACTACAAGTGCTGTAAAAACTGACAAAACCATTCAAAAGAAAACCATTCAAGAGAAGCCAATAGAGATAGTGCAATCCTTAATAAAGGGCTTGGCTGTCATTCAAGCTTTTAATAAACCGCAAGCCAAGATGACTTTATCTGAGGTGGCTGTTGAAACGGGTTTTTCTCGGGCAGCAACGCGGCGGTTCTTGCAAACACTCGTCGTTGAGGGCTACGCCAAACAAGAAGGAAAGCTATTCTCATTGACGGCCAAAGTGCTTAATTTGGGTTTTGCTTATCTTTCATCGCAAGATATTTGGCAACATGGCAAAACCTTGATGCAGCAACTAGTAGAACAACTCAATGAATCATGCTCAGCTGCGGTGCTTGATGGTGAAGATGTCGTTTACGTTGCTCGAGTCGCTACGACTAAGCGTATTATGTCGATCAGTTTAAATGTAGGTACTCGCTTACCCGCTTTTGCAACGTCTTTAGGTCGTGTGCTACTGGCTGAGCTCGCTGTCGATGAGCTTGATTTGTTTTTAAGTCAATGTGAGTTAGATAAGTTTACTCAGTATACTCTAACCGATAAATCGCAGTTAATAGCAGATATTACAAAAGTAAAACAACAAGGATATAGCATAGTTGAGCAAGAGTTAGAGTTAGGGTTAACCTCAATTTCTGTGCCTGTCTTTGATAGCTTGGGAGACGTTGTCGCCGCATTAAGTATCAGCACACATATTTCACAAGGGGCAGGGCAGCAACTGCGAGATACTATTTTACCAGCGCTACAAACGTGTGCTGAGAAAATTGGGCTAGCGCATTAAATGATGTGAAACCCAAGCGGATTAAAAGTCACACTGTAATATTTTCATCGGTTTATCTGCAGCCATGACACAGCCTCTCGCCTCATCACTAGCACCATTGCACTGTTTTAACATCTCGGCTCGACTTGGCGCCTTATCTTTTAAAATACTTTTTACATGACTGATTACGGCCTTACATTCGCTTTTAGGCACAGGCGTAGCTTTAGAGCAGCTAACTAAAGTGACGATCACTAAAGGTAAGGCCAGAAATGAAACGATATTCATCGCTTTATTCACAAGATTATTGTTTTGCTTAAGAGCGATTTGTTTGAGGGAAATTTGCTTTAGCGTTGTTGGCTTCATAAATTGTACTCAGTCAGTTGAGGTGAATAAAATGAGCTAAGGAAATTGAGTATAGACACAGAAAATCGAAATCGCCGTGCAATTTATTGTTTTATTATTAGGTGAACTTTATTGTTGAAATCTATCTCCTTACTGTTAATATTTACAGTGTGCTATAAGGCATTCAAGCCATTAGCTTTTTTAGAGATTATAATCAATGACTATCACCCTAGAGCAGCAAGCGCTGCTATCAACTTGGTTTCCTGTATTCGCCTTTATTACCTTAGCAACTTTACTAATACTGGTTTTAATGCGCTTAGCCAAAAATGAGCAGAGCCAGCAACAAAAGCTGAAGGAGCTTATTGAGCTACAAACTAAACATACCCAAGCTGACTTTCTGCAGCAACTGAATCAGTTACAAGATAAACAACAATTACAATTAACCAATAGCTTTGAGCAGCAAATGGCAGATTTGCGCATTAAGTTATTGCGACAATTTAATGAACTGCAAACGCAATTAAATCAAAATCAAAACCAATCACTTGATCAGCTCATTAAGCACTTAAATACCACCGCACTTGCTAATCGTGAAGAGTTAGCTAAAACGTTGGCGCAAAGTAGTGAGCAAATGACTAAGCGCATTGATGGCTTAACTGACTCTACCGATAAACGTTTACAAGAGATTAGTGGTCAGGTCGAAAAACGCCTGAGTGAGGGCTTTGAAAAAACCACTAAAACCTTTAGTGATATTTTACAGCGCTTAGCGCTGATTGATGATGCACAGAAAAAAATTACTGAGCTTTCTACTAACGTGGTGAGCTTACAAGAAGTGCTCAATGATAAACGCTCACGTGGCGCCTTTGGTGAAGTGCAGCTAAACAGCTTGATCCGAAACGTTTTACCTGAGCAAAGCTTTAAATTGCAACATACCTTATCAAATGGAAAAATAGCGGATTGTGTGCTGTTTTTACCAAAACCTACCGGCAACGTGGTAGTTGATTCAAAGTTCCCGTTAGAAAGCTACCGTAAAATGATGGATTTTGAAGTGGCCGAGCTTGATAGAAAAGCTGCGATGCGCCAGTTTAAGTTGGATATTAAAAAACACATAAACGATATTAGTGATAAATATTTAATTGATAATGAAACCGCTGATGGCGCCATTATGTTTATTCCAGCCGAAGCTATTTTTGCTGAGATTCATGGCCACCAAAGTGACTTGGTTGACTATGCCAATAAAAAGCGGGTTTGGTTAGCATCGCCAACGACCTTAATGGCAATATTAACTACGGCGCGTTCAGTATTGAAAGATGAAGCGACTCGTCAGCAAATTCATATCATTCAAGCGCACCTGTCTAATTTAGCGCAAGACTTTAACCGCTTTAAAGGTCGCTTTGCTAACCTTGCTAAACATATAGATCAAGCGGCGACCGATGTGAAACAAATTCACACTTCAGCAGATAAAATTGTTAATCGCTTTGAGAAAATAGAGCAGGTGGAGTTGGTTGATGATGAGCTTGAAGTGTTAGAGTAATACCAAGTCCATTAAGTTAGTTCCCGCTCAGAGTTTATCAGCAGTTATCGAATTGCTGAAAAACTCCCAAAGGGCAAGTTTAAAAGGCTTATATACTGCGTTATTAACTTCGACAATAGAATAACTATCCTCTTCTCTTAATGCTTTGCCTCTAAGCCTTTTAACTCTCGCTGAGTGAGAAGAAACTTATTGGAATTGGTATAACTTCAAGCTCTTCTTTGGAAGTGGTTTTTCTTGAGTGTTAAAAAGCCACATTAACGAAAACCACTAATAGCAGAATAGGGCAAATAAAGCGCAAGTAGAAACCAAGCAACCTTAAAGATTTATGCTGATTTAGTTTGGCAATATCTGTTAATTGATTACCGCGTTGCCATAACCAACCAACGACAATAAAGTAAAACAGTGACATCAACGGTTGTAGAATTGTTGTTAATAATTGAATCACTAAGCCAAACAATTGCTCAAAGAAGGCGATAAGTATCATACTCGCGATTAATACTACCGCTGAGATTAACCAAGTGGCTTTTTTACGAGTCATGGCTTTATCTTCAACTAAATAAGCTACAGGTACTTCAGTAGATGAAATGGTTGAAGTAAGTGCGGCAATTGAAAGTAGCGCAAAAAAAGCAAAAGAAACCAATAAGCCAACACTGCCCATAGAGCTAAATAGAGTTGGTAAAATATTAAAGATAAGTTGCCCTTCACCAATTAGGTGACCATCTGCAAACACCTCTTGCCCAGCATGTTGTGCAACAAAAAGCGCTGGAATAATCAATAAACCGGCGATAAAGGCGATAAAAGTATCAAGCAAAGTAATTGAGATAACTAGCTTGCCTATACTTTGTCCTTTTGGCATATACGAACCATAAGCCATCATAGCGCCTACACCAATGGCAAGAGAGAAGAAGGCTTGTCCCATGGCTGAGATGACAAGTTTTGGCTCGGTTACTTGGCTAAAATCAGGAATTAAATAAAGCGCTACCCCTTGTGCTGCACCGTCTTGTTGTAAAATATAGATAATTAAACCAATCAGCATGACCAGTAGCATTGGCATTAATCGAGCAGACCAGCGTTCTATGCCGCTGTGCACACCTTGATGCACGATAGCAGCCCCTAGGACAATAAAAATAGGTGTGAAAATAATATTTCTTAAGGTGCTTGAAGTAGAGAGCCACTTTGATAAATCTGCTAAGCCAATTAACTCAGTAAGTGAGGCGAGGGCGTGAGCAAGCATCCAGCCTGCAACAATGGTATAAAAACTTAACATCATCATAGCGCCGATGATACCTATGATGCCAGCATTATGACCGAGTTTTTTAAAGCGTTTACCACACGCCGATGCTAACGCCGAAACAGGGTTGGTTTGGGCTTGATTACCAATATATATTTCAGCGTAAAGTGCTGGTAAAGCAAGTAAGAAAGTAACAATTAAATAAACGACTAAAAAAGCACCGCCACCGTTGTTGGCTGCTTGGGTTGGGAAACCCCAAATGTTACCTAAGCCTATAGCAGCACCTGCGGCAGCTAAAACAAAACCAAGACGGGAGTGAAAGGAATCGCGGGTAGAAACTGTGCTCATAAATAGTAAATTAGTCGTTAATATTAGTTGCGCAAAGCTTACCGAGTTAAGCGCCTTAGGGGAAGTACTAATCCGTGCTTTGTTACATTTATGCAAGTCATGCTTAATAAAAACTTGTGATATAATGCGGCAATTTTGAAAATAGTGATCATCGAAGAGCCGTTATGTTAAATCATCAAATTATCCCAGTAACCCCATTTGAACAAAATTGCACTTTATTTTGGTGTAGTGAGACAAAGCAGGCAGCTGTTGTCGATCCCGGTGGCGATATTGAACGAATTAAAGCCGCCATTACTAAATTCGGTTTAACATTAGAAAAAATTTTAATTACTCATGCACATATTGATCATGCTGGTGCGACTCATGATTTATCGAGCTTTTATCAGGTAGACATTGAAGGTCCGCATAAAGAAGACCAATTTTGGATTGATGGTATTGAAGATCAAAAACAGCGTTTTGGTGGTGCTTTTTCTTACGCAAAAAAATTTAATCCAAGCCGTTATTTAGAGCAAGGCGACACAGTTACTTTTGGTAATATTACAATGGAAGTATATTTCTGCCCGGGACATACCCCTGGTCATATCGTGTTTTTCCATCGAGAATCCAAGTTAGCGCAAGTGGGGGATGTACTGTTTAGTGGCTCTATTGGGCGAACGGATTTTCCACGCGGAGATCATGCAACCTTGATTCATTCAATTCGAGAAAACTTATTTTATTTAGGTGATGATGTTCGTTTTATCCCAGGCCATGGTCCAATGAGTACTTTTGGTCAGGAGCGTCGAAGTAACCCTTTTGTCAGTGATTTAGCGGTAGGACAAAGATAATAATGAATTTTGTACAATCAGCGCAAAAACAATTAAAGCGTATAGATAGCAGTAAAGTTTTTCAAGGCATAGTGATTGCTGTTATTTTATTATCCGCCCTGTTAATCGGCGCTAAAACCCATAATTTGTCAGCGAATGCCATTGCCGTATTGTTAGTATTAGATGTGGCTGTTACCGTTTTCTTTGCCGTAGAAATTTCTATTCGCTATTTAGCATGTCCTGATAAAAAACGCTTTTTCAAAAGTGGTTGGAATATTTTTGATACCGTGATTGTTATTGGTAGCTTAATTCCATCAGGTGGTACCGGCGTTTTACTGGCACGTTTATTACGGGTATTTCGTGTTTTGCGCCTTGTTTCTATGGTGCCTGAATTACGTTTGTTGATTAACGCATTACTCAAAGCTATCCCTCGCATGGGCTACATTGCTTTATTAATGTTTGTTATTTTCTACATCTACGCCGCTATCGGCAGTATGGTTTTTCATAGCATCAATGAGGTACTTTGGGGGGATGTGTCCATTTCAATGTTAACACTATTTCGTGTTGCTACCTTTGAAGACTGGACTGATGTTATGTATGAGACCATGGCTGTGCACCCAATGAGTTGGATATATTATTTAACTTTTATCTTCTTAACTGCCTTTATCTTTTTAAATATGATGGTTGGTACTGTGTTAGAAGTGATGGGGCAAGAGCATGAACAATTTCGCGCTGAGCAACATGGTGAAAGTGGCGATGGTGGTGAGCCGGCTAGCCGTGCGCAAATAGAAAAGCTTGAAAATGAGCTTGCAGAAATTAAAGCGCTACTTTTGCAAAAAAGTTAGTAAAAAAGCATTAAGTTGAAATAACTATTTCAGGTGGTTAATTTATCGCTTAACCCGAGCTGAGATTCATAGGCAGGTAGTCTTTAAAGTACCTGCCTTTTTTATGCTCAACAGGTTATAGCTAGGATTTTTTAAATTGGGTGATTATCCTATCAAGGTGATTGGCGAAGTTTTGTCTATCGGTTTGACTTAACGCGGCAGGACCGCCAGTTTGCATACCGCTAGCACGCATGGTATCCATAAAATCACGGATATTAAGACGTGATTTTATATTTTCTTTAGTATAAAGCTCTCCTCTGGGACTCAAGGCAGTGCCTAGTTTATCAATCACTTCATCAGCGAGAGGAATGTCACTGGTGATGACAAGATCACCTTCATTAACGCGCTTTACAATCTCATCATCAGCAATGTCAAAACCACTGCTAACTTGCATAAAACTGATAAAGCGAGATGGTGGTACACGGACATTGTGGTTGGCTACTAAGGTCGTCACAATTTGCGCTCTGTCTGCAGCTTTGAATAATATCTCTTTTATCACCACAGGACAGGCATCGGCATCTACCCAAATTTTCATAGTTTCCCTTAGGAAGTTTTGTTGATATTGCTATGATACAGTAAATATTGTTAGACATAAAAATATGACAATAAATCATAGTCGTTAAGGTAGAAATACAATGCTTAATCCTCATTACCAACAAATATGGCAAACGGTTCAGCTAATACCTATAGGAAAAGTCGCGTGTTATGGTCAGATAGCTGATTTAGCGGGCCTACCGGGTCGAGCTCGGCTCGTTGGTAAATCTTTAGGGAAAGTACCTGAAGGTGGCTGGAAAAATAAGGCCGTTCCTTGGTTTCGGGTGATTAACTCACAAGGAAAGATCTCTTTCCCACCTGGGAGCGACTACTTTGATAAGCAAAAACAGCTGCTTCAAGAAGAGCAAGTTGTAGTCATAGATACGCGCATTAAGTTGCGCGACTTTCAATGGCAACCAGACTTGTCTGAAATACTGTTTTCACTCGAATATTAATTTTTCCTAAGACTTGTTTTTAGCTGTTTTTAAAAGCGGTGCTATCAACTCTTTTGCGCGCAGCTCTATTTGCTGGTAAATCCATGGTTGCTGCCAACAATGGTGGATATCATCAATCTTCATTATTTCTTTCATGATCTTTTGTTGCTGGGCAGATACTTCTCTTGCTTTTGCATAGGAAACTTCAGGCTGAAACAAGATAATTTTCTCTAAAGACGGCCAAAGTAACGGCTGTTTAGCGGTAAATTTATCGACAATGTTATTCGCCAACTGGTTATCAATATTATCAAGCGCCTGGGCACTTAAATCAGCAAAATGTGTTTTAGACAGCTTACTGATAGCATCAGCATTGTTTTTCCTTTGTTTGTAGTACGCAGGTAATATTTTCTGCCAATCGTGTTGGTGAGCTTGAATCATTAGAGCAAGCTGATGGCAATCTTCAAAGCTGCAATTTAGCCCTTGACCGAAGAATGGCACCATAGCATGAGCGGCGTCGCCAATTAAGCTCACTTTATTATTGAAAACCCAGGGATCAACACTAACGAGAAATAGTGGGTTGGCTGTCTTTGCGAGAAACTCTGTTACTGGGTGTTCGAGCAATGGATAAATATCTGCAAAATACTCTTCAAAAAATTCAGTCACCAAAGCGGTTGTATTGAGTGAAGAGAATGATACTTTACCTTGATAGTTTAAATATAAAGTACATGTAAAACTGCCATCTGAATTAGGTAGAGCAATAAGTAGAACGTTTTCTCTAGGCCAAAGGTGATAAGCGTTTGAGAGTAATTTTGCGCTACCATCAGCATTGGCTGCAATTGTTAGCTCAACATAGCATTGCTCCATATAATGCTGAGAATAACTAAACCTAGGTGTTTCTTGTGCAAGTCTACGTACTTTTGAAAAAGCGCCGTCAGCAGCGAATACTAAGTCAGCATCTATTTCTCTATGATCTCTTTTACCTGATGTTAAATAGCTAAAAGAGCAGCAACCCGAAAGAAAGTCTATATGAGTTAGCCGCTGTTCAAAATGAAGTGAGATGTTTGCTTCTTTCTGTGCTTTTTCAAGTAAAAGCTTCGTCAAATTTTCCCTTGAAATTGACCAAAGCACCTGATGTTTATCACCATAACTTTTCTGGCTAAGGGCATTTTCTTTATAATGAATAACTTTTTTATAAATTGGCGTGGCGAATTGGCGCACTTGCTCTGCAAAGCCAATATGGTCTAGCGCCTGCCACGCACGCTCAGACAAAGTAATGTTGATTGATTTTCCCTGAGGTGCACTATGGGTTCTTGGATCTGGTCGTGACTCAAACACTTCAACTCGATAACCGGCGCGAGATAAAATAATGGCGAGCAAAGAGCCTACCGGACCAGCTCCAGCGATGGTAACTTTAGCTTTGTAATCTAGTAAGTCTTTCAATTTATTAGCTAACTAAAAGAAGTGGTCACTATTTTTTAGCATATAAAAACAAAAAAGCCCAGTCATAGACTGGGCAAAAAACAAGGAAACATCAGGAGAGTGAAATAAAATTAACTACCATTTAATAGGCTTTTACCATTGATAGCTATTTTTCTAGGCTTTAAAGCTTCAGGGATTTCTCGTTCTAAATCGACATGAAGTAAGCCATTTTCCATAAAAGCACCAATAACTTTAACGTGTTCGCCTAATTGAAATTTACGTTCAAAGTTTCGCTCGGCAATCCCTTGATGTAGGAACTGACGTGGGGTTTTATCACTTTCTTTTTGTGCGGTGTTGCTCGCTTGCTTAGTGCCAATAATGATTAAGCTATTTTCTTTTGACTCAATATCAATATCTTCTTGGCTAAAGCCTGCAACAGCCATAGTAATTCGGTATTTGTCTTCGGCCAATAATTCAATATTATATGGCGGGTATGATGACTGTTTGTCAGCTCGAGAGGCTTTATCTATTAAACCAGCTAAGTGGTCAAAGCCGATAAATGAACGGTATAGTGGACTGAAATCTGTAGCGTTTCGCATAATTAGTTATCCTATTATATAGCAATAAATTGATTATTATTAAAAACGAAAAGTCATTATCGTTAGAGTCATTTTCTAGCAAAGTATTATGCCTAGAGCATGATCAGATAAAAGTTTCTTCTGTTTAAAATAAAGCTGCCTTTCACAATGAACAGGCAAAGTATGTTGTGTAGCCCCTTACGGCGACTACACAATTAAAGATGGGATTGTTTGTTTTGTTTTCAAGGGAAATAAAAAAATATTTTATGATTTATTAGTATCTTTTTGTTTTGTTTGGTTTTTTAAACTCTACTAATTTTCTTGGTATGGTTCTTTTTTTGTTTTAATTTCATCTTCATTAAGCACAATTACCGGTGCAGTATATTTTACTTTCGTTAATGCCTTGTCGTAATCAGGATGCTGAGATATATTTTCAACTAGCTCTTTATAAACAATTTTTCCTTGGTCATTTATAATAAATATTGCCCTTGTTAATAACCCCATATCCTTTATCAGTAAACCATAATTAGCGCCAAATTGACGCCAAACAGAATCAGATAAAACTTTTACGCTTTCTACTTTTTCTGATTCACAAAAGCGTTTCTGTGCGAAAGGTAAGTCGTTACTAATGGTTAAGATAGTAATATTCTTAGGTAACTTTGACGCCTCTTCGTTAAACCGTTTTGTTTGAATAGAGCAAACACCAGTATCTAAACTAGGCACTACTGATATTAGTACCGTTTGTCCGGGGAAGTCTTTAAGTGAAACAGGGGCGAAGTTTTTGTCCACCACTTTAAAATCAGGGGCTTGTTCTCCTACAGCAACCTGTTGACCTAATAAGGTGACAAATTTATCCCCTGCTTTCACGAGGTTGTTTGTTGCTTGAAGTGAGCTTTGCTCAGCAGAAAAAGCATAGTTGTTAAAGGTTAGGGTAAAACAGGCTAATAATAACGCAGGTAAGTTAGTGTTCGCAGTAGAAAATTTCATGAGTTTTTAGAAAAATATAATTTAGGTGATGAGATATTATCCGTTTCGCGAGAAAATTTCTATAAATAGAAATTTATCATTGTTTTTTGTCTTGGATACTCTATGGTTATCAGTAGAGGCTAGATATATTACTTAGCCGTTGTAACCGACCAAGAAAGGCTCAAATTTAATATGACCACTAAACTATTAATTTGTGATGATTCTAATATGGCGCGCAAGCAAGTTGCTCGCTCATTACCTGATAATTGGGATGTTGAAATAAGTTTCGCAGCCAACGGTATTGAAGGAATTGAAGCGATAAAGGCCGGTAAAGGGGATGTGCTTTTACTTGACTTGAATATGCCAGAGATGGACGGTTATCAAGTACTTGAAGCCATTTTAGCACAAGACTTACCAACTTTAACCATCGTTATATCTGGTGACATCCAACCTGAAGCACACCAAAGGGTTACCAGTTTAGGCGCACTAGGTTTTATTCAAAAACCGGTCAATAAAGATATTCTGACCCAGGTACTGTCTTCTTATGGCGTTTATTCAGATGAACAAACTAGCAGCGTAACTGTTGAAACTGTTGAAACTGTTGAAACTGTTGAAACTGTTGAAACTGTTCCAGAGGTAGTTGCCAGTTCAACTTCTAGTGAGCCTAAAGAGTCATCATCTGACATCGCTAACAAGCTTTTTTTAAATCAGCTTGATATCACTGCTGATGAGCAAACTGATAAACCAGTAGAGCCTGAGGTGACACTTTCTGCAGACATGCGTGATTGTTACCAAGAAATAGCAAATGTCGCTATGGGGCGAGCTGGGGATTTATTGGCGCGTTTGCTTGATGTATTTGTTGAATTACCCATTCCTAATGTTAATTTTATCGAAGTCAGTGAACTTCGCATGGCATTAAAAGATATAGAGAATCATGAGAGTACATCAGGGGTTTGTCAGGGCTTTATCAGCGCAGGTATCTCAGGTGAAGCATTGTTAATTTTAAATGATTCTAGCTTTAAAGATGTCGCCTCGTTAATGAATTATCAATACGATGCGGATATGGGCACTGAGTTAGAGTTATTAATGGATTTGGCTAATGTCTTAATCGGAGCATGTTTAAAAGGCGTTTCAGAGCAGCTTGATATCCAATTTAGTCAAGGTCATCCTGAAGTGTTAGGTCAGCATAGAAAAATATCTGACTTGATTGCAAACAATGCCAATAAGTGGAAGAAGACTCTAGCCATTGAAATTAGCTATAGCATTGAAAACTATCCTATTAAGTGTGACTTATTATTATTGTTTACCGAAAAGTCAATGCAAACCCTTAACAATAAACTGGCTTACTTAATTGATTAACTTAAGCGTTAATTGAGTTGCAGTTTACCGTTTGAAATGCATGAGTTAGCGCAATAAAGCGATAACAGGAAGAGTTATGACGTTAGAAAAAACACAATTAAATGAATTACATTGGCTAATGGAAATGTTGCATAACATTGATGTTGGTTTAGTGGTTCTTGATAAAGACTTTAAAATACAAATATTTAATGGCTTTATGGAAAACCATAGTGGCTTGTTGCCCAGAGAGGTTAAAGGGGAGTTGATCTTCAATCTTTTTGATGAAATTCCTCGAGATTGGTTTACTCGCAAAGCAGAGTCAGTATTTTTATTAAAAAATAAAGCGTTCACCATTTGGGAGCAGCGCCCTTATTTATTCAAGTTTGACAGTTATCGTCCTGTTACCGGTAGTGCTGATCATATGTATCAAAATACTACCTTCATCCCCTTGCTTTCTTCTACTGGGGAAGTCACTCATTTATGTTTACTGGTTTATGATGTCACTGATAATGCTGTGCATAAGCAAAACTTAAAAAAAGCCAATGAAGAGTTAGCTATTTTAAGTCAAACTGATGGCTTAACTCAGTTATTTAACCGCACCCATTGGGAAGAGTGCTTACTGGCAGAATATAAACGCTGGGGTAGAAGTCAGAATCCTAGTTCACTGGTGATGCTTGATATCGATCATTTTAAAAACGTTAATGATAGCTATGGTCACCAAGTAGGGGATGAGGTAATACGCCATATTTCAGCACTCATTACGCAACACGTTAGAGAAACGGATGTTTGCGGTCGATATGGCGGTGAAGAATTTGCCATTTTATTGGCTGATACCGGACTGAAAAACGCATATGTTTTTGCTGAACGTCTTCGAAAAGAAGTTGAAGCTGCGGTAGTGAAGTACAACGATATTGATATTAAATATACTATCAGTATTGGCATTGCAGAGGTGGATGAGAGTATTCAAAACCATGAAACTTGGATTGAATGCTCTGATGCGGCACTGTATAGGGCAAAAGAGTCAGGTAGAAACAAAGTGTCATTGCACCCCAAACAATCGTGATAGTGCGACTTCTAGTGACACGGCAAGAGCGTTTTAAGTTTGTCGATGTTACTGCCATGCAAAGACGTTCTGTGTTTTTTTAAGCCTTTGTCGCGGTGGCGACGACACCCAAAAGGGGCTAAACGACGAGCCCCCTTTGGAAACCCGCGTCGCTGCCACACAAAACGTAATCTTGCATTCTATCAAGTGCTATCGAGCTAACAGCGCTGAATGGGCATCCATGCCCTACATCGCCCTTTTCATCATCCATCATGAAAATAGCTGAGCACTTTCTCTCATTTCAGCGTTTTTACAGGCAGACTCGATGCTTGTTGCACAATTATTTGATTTAACCCCTTGTTGTGTATTTTCATGCTGCATATGTTCAAAAATATTAACCAATGTTGATTAACTACTCGAGCTAAAAATACTTATTCCCATCTCAGCAACGAAAGCTGGGTTTAGTCTAAGAAAAAGCTAAGCTGAGACAGCCGTTACAAGGATGTAATTTATGTGGACAATGCAGGACGCATATTGTCCTGACGTCGAAGACTGCCGCTGTTCAGGGAAGATAAATTGGCAGGGATTAGCTTTTTCTCTAAACACAGCTGTAGTGCTCTGCTGAGTTGGGGCTCCGTGGGATTGTTAAGGGAGGCCGGAGGCAGCTTTCCTTAACCTGTTGTCGCCAGCGCGACGCGAAAGACAAAAAGAACTAAAACTGTTTTGTCTGCTAAGACAGTAGTGGTAAGGGATTAAAATGCGTTAGCCGTACTTCTAGTGAGTGAATGAGTGAGATAAAAAGTGGCCAAGGCCACTTTTTTTTATGATGCTAATGACTAAAACTAAAACTAAAACTAAAACTAAAACCTAAAAGCCTTCAATAACAATATCGGCAAGATTATCATTAGCCATAATATTGCATTAGGCCATTGGCTATACGGTGTGTAACCACTGACAAACTCCACTTCTCCCCTTAGCACGACTTCTTCAAATTGCGGGGCTAAAGCTGTTACCTCTCCTAAGTGGTTAATGATACCAGTTACACCATTATTGGTTGCTCTGACTAATGGTCTAGCAAACTCTAGCGCTCGCATTCTTGCAATTTCAAAGTGTTGATGTGGCCCATGTGAGTCACCAAACCAAGCATCATTGCTAACCGTTAATATCATGTCTGTTTTATCAGTAAAATTAGCCGCTAACTGTTGTGGGAAAGCTATTTCAAAACAATTTAGTGGCAAAATATGAAAATCTTTGGCGATCAAGTTGGGTTGTACGTAATTACCTTCAGTAAAAGAAGATTGAGGTAAATTAAAGAAGGGCGCTAAAGGGCGCAGAAACTCTTGAAAAGGTACAAATTCACCAATGGGCAATAGATGGCTTTTATAATAGCGGTTTGGGTGGTTGTAGTAGTAACCCTCTTCATCATCAGCATTCTTTTTACCTAAGACAAGCAAAGCGTTAAAGTAGTCTTTACTTTCAAAGTTGTAATTGATTAATCCGGTAATAATTGCGCTGTCATTTAAAATTGCAGAGCGGTTTACCGTACCTAAGTAGTCTTGTACTGCAGGCTCAAGTGCAGGAATAGCTGACTCAGGCCAAACGATAATATCAGCATCATAATTCACTCGAGTAAGGTCTAAATATTTAAGCATAGTTGGCCACTCTTGTTCAGGTTGCCACTTTATTGATTGCGCAATATTGCCTTGGATTAATGCTACTTTTGTTGATTGTCCGCTTAACTCAGTCCAAGAGACTTTACTTAAGGCGACACTCATCGTTGCAATACTTATCAGTAAAACGCATGAGGCAATGCCACTGTGAGTATTGGTATCAATTGTTTGAGCGGAATTCTTCTGCTTAAGATATGAATTGGCAAAAGAATAAATTTCGACAAGAGAAATATTGATGAGTAAGATTATCGCGGTAATCCCAACTTCGCCGATAACCGGAGCAAAACTGGCAAGTGGACTATCAATTTGGCTATAACCTAATGAAAGCCAAGGGAAGCCTGTTAAAACAACTGATCTTAAGTATTCACAAAACAGCCATAAAGCAGGTAATAACCATAAGTTAAGTCGCTGACCTTTCGATACTTTAGCACTAAGATAGGCTGCTAATGCCGGAAATAAAGCCAGGTAGATGCACAAACCTAGCATTAATAATAATGAGAATATTAATGGTAAGCCACCGAATTGGTCGATACTGACATGTACCCAACTAATGCCACTACTAAACCAGCCAAACGCAAACAGCGCAACTTTCTTAGCTGCTTGTTTTGGCGTAGCATTTTTAATTTGCTGTAAAACAATACTTGGTAAAAGTAACGCTAACCACCAGTAAGAGAAAGGTGCGTAGGCGAAAACTAAAAAGAAGCCACTGAAAAAGCTCAGCCAATGACTTTTATTGTTAAGTTTGCTTATAAATGAGTGCACCCTTGTACGTTTACTTAAATTAGTCACTCACTTTTCCGTTAACGTCATGGCTTTTATCAACGCTTACTTGCAGCATTTGCATGCGTCTATTATCGGCAACAAGCACTTTAAACTCAAAATTACCTATCGTGATTAATTCACCTTTTTGTGGCATGTGGTTAAATTGATTTAACACTATGCCACCAATGGTATCAGCATCTGTTTCGTTAAAATCGCTGTTAAAGTACTCATTAAAATCACTTAATTCAGTCAGTGCTTTTACGAGGTAAACATTGCCCGCTAAGTGTTTAATTTCTTCTTCTATTTCATCATCGGTTTCATCTTCAATTTCACCGACAATTTGCTCTAAAATATCTTCGATGGTGATAACACCTGATACACCACCATATTCATCAACGACAATAGCCATGTGATAGCGATTAGAGCGGAACTCTTTTAAAAGCGGTTCTACCTTTTTACTCTCTGGGACAATAATTGCGGGGCGAATAATCTCGCTCAGGCTAAAGTCATCTTTTTGAGAATTAAAGCCAAAAGCTAGTAGGTCTTTGGCGAGTAATATACCATCGACGTGATCGATATCGTCATTGACAACAGGGAAGCGAGAATGTCCAGATTCGAGAATAACGGGAAGGAACTCTTCAAGATTATGGTTGATATCAATGGTAACCATCTGTGAGCGCGGGATCATAATTTCTCGAACACGCATTTCAGATACGTCTAATACACCTTTGATCATTTGTTGTGTTTCAGGATTAATTAAATCTCTTTCCTGCGCATCATTTAAGACATCAACGAGTTGATCTTTATTTTTCGGCTCTGGCGTTAAAGCATGCATAACTTTATGCAAGAAAGACTTATTTGCTGAGCCGTTACTAGAGTGGGGGTTGTCATCGCTCATAGAGCTATTTTTCTTCCTTTAATTTTATTAATAAGGTTTAGTAACCTACTGTTCAGTATAGGGATTATTAATACCTAACTTTGCTAAGATAGCAATCTCAATAGATTCCATTTCTAAAGCTTCTTCGTCACTTATATGATCAAAGCCAACTAAATGCAAGCATCCATGAATAACTAGGTGAGCCCAATGATCAAATAAGGCTTTATTTTGTGCTTGAGCCTCTTCTTTCATGACATCAATACAAATGACCAAGTCACCGAGTAGGTTCATTTCAATGCCATCGGGTACTTCAAAAGGAAACGATAAAACATTGGTTGGCTTATCTTTTTGTCGATACTGATGATTTAACTGTTGGCTCTCTTCATTGTTTACTAAACGAATTGTCAGTTCAAAATCTTGGGTTGTGTCGCTGCTAACCTCAGCTAAAGCGCTGGTAATCCAAAGCTGAAACTGTGCTAAAGAGGGGATTTGGGTTTCCTGACAAGCAATCTGTAAATCAATGGTATGCGCCATTAGCTCTCATCACTTTTATCAGTTGTATTCGCAGTGGCATTGTCGTCGGTAATCTCAGTAGTATTATTAGTAGTGGTATTTGCGCTACTAATTGCTTGTTGAGCACACTTTTTGTCTTGTTTTTGCCTATTAACCTTTTGGTCATGACTATCGTAGGCTTCAACAATGCGAGCAACTACAGGGTGTCGAACAACATCTTTTGATTGGAAGAAATTGAAGCTAATACCATTTATATTGTCTAAAACTTCAATGGCATGACGAAGTCCAGACGATTGATGGCGTGGTAAATCCACTTGAGTAATATCACCAGTTATCACCGCACGAGAGTTAAAACCGATACGGGTTAAAAACATTTTCATTTGCTCTACTGTGGTATTTTGACTTTCATCTAAAATGATAAATGCATCATTTAAGGTTCTGCCACGCATGTAGGCGAGCGGCGCAATTTCAATGACATTGCGTTCAATGAGTTTTTCAACTTTTTCAAAGCCGAGCATCTCAAATAAAGCATCGTATAATGGTCTTAAATAAGGATCTATTTTCTGAGAAAGATCGCCCGGTAAAAAACCTAGCTTTTCGCCTGCTTCAACAGCAGGTCGGGTCAGTAAAATGCGACGTACTTCTTGTCTCTCGAGTGCATCTACCGCACACGCCACAGCTAGGTAAGTTTTACCTGTACCAGCCACACCTATACCGAAGCTAATATCGCTAGTAATGATGTTTTGTACATAAGATTGCTGGTTACCGTTACGTGGTTTAACGACACCGCGCTTTGTTTTGATGGTAACCATTTCTTGGTATTTATTATCTAACTGATCGCCAATTTCAGAGGATACTTGGCTTGTTGTTTGAGTTTGCTCTTGCTCAAGACAGTCTGCTTCAAGTATGGCTAAGTGGACCATCTCGGCTGATATGATTTTGCTTTCACCTTTAACCTCTTGACTTTCAAGGTAAAGATCTTTCAATATTTTGACAACAGCCAAAGAGTTTTTCGGCGCACCAACAATGGTAAAGTCATTGCCGCGATAGCTAATTTCAACCCCTAAACGACGTTCAATGGTTTTTAAGTTATCGTCCATAGGTCCACATAGGTTTGCTTGTCTGTGATTGTCTACTGGCGTTAAACTAAAGTTTTCGCGTGTTAAGTTAGCTGTTTTTGTCTTTGTTGTTGTCAAATTTTGTTCCGCTTCATGTTCCGGTTTATTAGTGCCTTTCTTAATGATTTTTCAGTAAGTTGCACTTATGGGTTAAAAGTACCAACACCTAAATCATCAATATTACTTGGCTTAGCCGTGTGATGATTGTTCGCTAGAATGTCTGCAGGAGAGTGGGCGATACGAAGACCCATATCTTTTTCTTGGCGAACGAGTTCACCACGTAAAGAGTTAGCCACGACATCCGTTATTTTTATATCAACAAACTGGCCAATAACACTATGTGGTGCAACAAAGTTTACCGTACGGTTATTCTCTGTTTTACCACGCAGCTCCATTGGATTCTTTCTTGAAGGACCTTCAACAAGGACGCGCTGCTCAGTGTTAAGCATTTGCCTGGCAATACGAAGTGCTTGTTGGTTGATACGATCTTGCAATAATTGCAGACGTTGTTTCTTAACATCTTCGCTAATATCGTCTGGTAAATCTGCTGCAGGAGTACCTGGGCGCGCACTGTAAATGAAGCTAAAGCTAATATCAAAATCAATGGCTTTAATTAAGTTCATAGTGTCGATAAAGTCTTCATCGCTCTCACCAGGGAAACCAATAATAAAGTCTGATGACATACTTAATTCAGGACGTACTTTTTTAAGTTTGCGAACTTGAGATTTATATTCAAGTGCCGTATGACCGCGTTTCATTTGCGTTAAAATTCGGTCACAACCACTTTGTACTGGCAGATGCAGGTGATTTACTAGTTCAGGTACGTCAGCATAAGCTTCGATAATGTCATCGGTAAATTCGACTGGGTGTGAAGTGGTATAACGGATACGGTCGATACCATCAATGGTCGCAACTAAACGAACTAAGTCGGCAAAGCGACAAATGCTGCCATCGTGCATTTCGCCTCGGTAGGCATTTACGTTTTGACCAAGCAGGTTTACTTCACGTACACCTTGCTCAGCAAGCTGTGCTATTTCATATAACACGTCATCAAGTGGGCGACTTACTTCTTCACCACGGGTATAAGGTACTACACAGAAAGTACAATATTTACTACAACCTTCCATAATGGAAACAAAGGCGCTGGCGCCATCAGCCTGTGGCTCAGGTAGGCGGTCAAATTTCTCTATTTCTGGAAAGCTAACGTCAACAATCGGGCTACTTGAACGTTGCAATTGGTTAAGCATTTCTGGCAAACGGTGCAGTGTTTGTGGACCAAAAACCATATCAACAAAAGGCGCTCTTTTACGAATAGCATCACCTTCTTGCGAAGCTACACAGCCACCGACGCCGATGAGTAGATCTGGTTTAGTATCTTTTAAACGTTTCCAACGACCTAATTGATGAAACACTTTTTCTTGTGCTTTTTCACGAATAGAGCAGGTGTTAAGTAAAATAACATCAGCATCTTCAGCTTCTTCAGCCAATGAGAAACCATGGGTTGAGTCTAACAATTCTGCCATCTTTTGCGAGTCATACTCGTTCATTTGACAGCCCCAGGTTTTGATATATAGCTTCTTACTCATTTACTTTACTCTTCACGCACAAGGATGTGCTGGAAAATGCTTATAAAAGCCCAGCACTAATAAAAGGAGGCGTATTTTATACCAATTAATGACTAATTTCGAATTAATAAGACAACAAGTTGTAAATGTGTTTGTTTTTTGGCTTGAGCGTAAACCTAACGCGCTAATTTTTCTGACTTAGTTGAGTTGCATTAAAGGGAAACTGATCACAAGTTGGCTACTGCCATCTTCATTTTCAAAGGTGTTAAGAGAAGCTTGATGTTTGGTGGTAATTTGCCTGATGGTGTAACTTGCTAAATCAAAATCAACCTTGCTCTCAAGTTGTTCAAAACTGACACCGTCACTATGGATTGTTAGCCATAGTTTATTTTTAACTTCTTTTAGCGTGAGTTGAAAGCGATTTGCATCGCCTTTAAATGTGGCTGACATGATTGCTTCAAATATCACCTTATAAACATCGGCTTTTAATTCATACGGTAACTGTTCGATATTAGTGTCACAGCTTGACTGTAATTGAATTTGGTACTTAGCTTTTACATGATCGACAAAAAACTCAATTGCATCAGCTAATTTTTTACCGGCAAGGTTATCAGGCTCAGCACTTATCGCGTTATTTTTAATTTCAAGTAAACTCTGTTCTATTAATTGCTTACTTTGCGATATTTCATTATTTGCTAATGATGCTGCCGCCAGATGTAGATTCCGTTGAATAACCTTCATGGCGCGACCGCAGTTACTCATGTCATCTTGCAGTAAGTTATGAATGTGTTTTATAGACTTTGCTCTTAACAAAAGTAGCCATGCAGTTAAGAGCAATAATGCTAGGGCAATAACCCCATAAATAATGCGCAGTTCTATGGTCCAGTACCAAGGGTAAGCGACATCAATTTCGGTGTACGCTTTTATATCACTCCACTGGCCTAGGCTATTAGTAGCCATAACTTCAATACTATAATGTCCAGAGGCAAGACCGGTCAGCGTTAATTGGCTATTATTCATTTGCTGCCATTGACTGTTGTTTATTCTATATTGAAATTTTTTCCTAAGTCCTGGGCGATAATCTAAACTAGCGAGATCCAGGGTGATCACATCATTACCACTAGCAACCTTTATTGTTTTATTGAGCAGGTATGAGCGACCTGAAATAGTGGTTTTACTGATGACTACTTTGGGGTTATATTGCTTTTGCTTAGATAAGTTAAGCGCTAAAACACCGCTGTAATGAATAGCATAAAGCGTGTTGTTTTTAACGAGCATACTACTAACAAACGAATATTGTTGTGTATTTTCAATCATTGTTATCTGGTAGTTTTTTGGCGATAAACGATAGAGGCCAGGTTTACCCGAGATCCAGATTTCATCATTAATCAGCAGCATTTCGGTAAAACTATGACCTTTAGAAAGCTGTGAGAGTAAGTCACCTTGTTGATTAAATACTAGAATCCCGTCCCCTAGGGTAGAAGCAAATATTTTTGAATCAGCGAAAACTAAGGAAATGATTTTACTTTTATTTGGCGTGTCAAAAGTCGTTACCTTGTTTGTGGCTTCTTGGTAATAGCTGATACGACTACTGGTTGCTAGCCATAATTTGTCATTATCTAAAGGCAATACATCTATCACTTCTGCGCTAGCTAGGCCATCATCGGTATTAATATGCTTAATGACTTCCTTTGAGGTTAAATCATAAATATAAAGGCCATCATCATTAGTAGCTATATAAAGCTGGTTATTATTTATTTCGAGTTTTAATACTAATTTATTGCCAATAACATCAAGTTTCGTTAGTTGCTTAGTGTCCTTATCAAAGCGCCACAAACCATCTAAACTACCAATATAAAGTACATTATTCACAGCTAAAACATCAAATACCTTTAAACCTTTTTTAGTGAAGTTGTCATTAATTTTCAAATCAAATACGGGTTCTAGAAAGTTCTGTAATCCTGCACCATAACTACCAATGATAATATCGTTTTCAAAAAGAGTTATCTCATTGGCATTAATTGGAATGTCAAAAACAACCGGATGGTTTGTGACATAACTTTCACTTAATTGTTGTAAACCATGGCTACTGCTTAACCATAAAACCCCTGAGGCGTCGTGAAAGGCCGTTCTGTAATGCACCGCTTTGGCTTTTCCATAATGGTGTGAAAGTAGCGCAAGTGTCTCTGCATGGTACTTTTTGATAACACCACGATTATTAATGGTAAAAAAGCTATCACTATCAAATGCTTTAGTTAAACCATGAATCTCCTCTTGGTGAAGGGTGCTGGTTTGGTATCCCTCGTCATTGAGACGAATGATTTTATCTGGTGTTATCGCTATTACCGCATTGGATAGCGCTTTTAAAGCTGTAATTGGTTGGTCAATAACCTTGATTAATAGCTCGTTCTCTAACTTAAATAGGCCTTTGTTGTTAGCGACATACAATTGTGATTCAGTATTTGCCTGCTTGCTGATTGATATATTGTGATCAATAACCGTGGTTACTTGATTACTGGGGTTAAATTTATAAAACTTATCCGGCGCGTAAACGTAGTAGTTTTTCTTAAAAACCGTCGCTTTATAATAACTTTGCTTGGGCGTTTCAATATTTAGTTTTTTTACTGCGCCATTAAGTGTATTAAAAAGCCATAAACCATCAGTTTCCGTGGCGAGTAATAACTTATCATCCAGTAAATTAACATCATGTATCCAGGAGAAGGGCAGCGGCCATTGTTGATTATTGAGTGAAAAATTAATGGTACTGCTGCTATCAACTCGGGTTAAACCATGCTGACCAGAAATCCAAATGAACCCTCGCTTATCTTGGATAACTTTATTGATATTACTCAGTGAATTTAGTGAGTTATCTGTTTGCGCATAACTCACTATGGGAGTGGAAATCAGGCCAAAAGCAAACAGTATGCATAGCTTAGCCTGTAGGCGATATTTCTGTGGTTTTTTACACGATGCTTTGTGGTGTAATGTTATTGCCGTTATCATGTTCTTTATCACCACAGGCGACAAAAACTTGCGGAATACCATCATGAATATTTGGCTTTTGAACCAATAAGTAAGTGGGTTTTCGAGGATCATCGTGATGTTTTTTTTCAACCCAAGCTTGTTTAATGTTATCAGCAAATTGCTGACCGTATTTTACCGCGAAGGCTGTGACTAGCATTTCAACACCAAAGTCATCCATAACCAACATAGTGTTGTTATGGTATCCGCTTGTACTATCAAAATCTATATCTACGCTTAAAATTTTATTGTTTGGCAAAATCAGATCTGCTTTTAATTTTGCCACGACAGCTCTATCTGTTTTCGCTTTTAGCTGAGTGCGGTTTGGCTTTTCGGTAAAATCATAAACTAAATTAATATCTTTACTTAGGCGCTTTTCTTCATGGCTTGATAATTTGGGGACTGCAGACATAGTGACATCCTTTTTCAATGGTTTAAATAATGACTAATCGATAATTAGCATTTGAAAGTATCGGCATAACGCATAAGCGCTATAACCACCTAAAACTAATATAAAAACTAGGGACTTAGTTAAGGTTGGCAATAACTATATCTTATATTGATATCAAGACAAGCTTTCTTGAACTAGCTTGATATTGAACAAATTTTTAGATTTCCTCTTGTGTTAGCATCAAAACCAAATCGTAGGCTGTTTCCTTTGACTCTAAATAAGGATATTTATTGTAATGTTAAAAAAAATTGCTTGTGACTTCAGTATTCGTACGCGTTTGAAGTTTTTTTTGCTATTCCCATGGTTAATCATTCTTTTTTTTGGCTTTAGCCAAATTTCGAGTTATTTACAGGCAATAAAACAAGCGAGACAAGCAAATCATTCAATTTCTTTTTCGGTTGAAATTGATAAACTTATCTTTGAGTTACAAAAAGAACGGGGCTTAACCGCTGCAGTGTCAGCGAGTGACAAAAAAAACTCCCTTTCACAATTACAACAACAGCGCTTAGCAACTGATAAGCGTTTGGCTCATTTTGAAACTTTGGCTAGCCGAATAAGTTTTATTGATGCCAGTATACAAAACATTGCAAGCGCTAGTGTCATCCATGGTGTTATCCAATTAAGTTTGCTCAGTGCAGAGGAAATAGCGCAGCAAAGGTTAAAGGTTGATCAAAACACAGACTTTAATGCCTTTTCTTATTACACCCAATTCATTGAACAATTGTTACGGTTAATATCCCAGATGCAGATTCAGTTAGATAATGCTGAACAGAATCGGGCAAGTATTGATTTTATCAACTTATTACGTTTGCAAGAAAAGTCAGGACAAGAACGCGGAGCCCTAACAGGTGTGCTTAGTTCACACCAAATCCATATCAGTCAACTTCAGCAAGTCATTTCATATGGTTATCAACAAGATAGGCTTATAAATGATTTATTCGCTATTTCTAAAACACATCATCAGCAATGGTTGAGACTGCAACTTGACACAGCAACTAATCAAAATGTAATACAAGTTAGAGAGTTACTGCATGAGGAGTTAACTCGCTTTGAACAACTCGCTCGATTAAAGCGAGAGCTAGGATATGGCGGATTTATCCATAACTTTAAAAACTATATTTTAAGGGGAGAACAGCATTACTTGGACAGCTTTTTTCAACACTATGATTTATTAAAGGGCTACGTTAAGGAATTTACACATTTAGTGAGCTTAACTGAAAAGCAAAAGAGCGCAATTAGCACCATAGATATAACCATAGAAAAATATCACCAACAAATCCTTGCGGCCCAAACATTAAAATCGCAAGGTATTAACATTGAAGATATTGATGCCTTAGTACGTTTGGATGACACCTTAACTATCTCTGCAATTAACTCACTAGATAGCTATGCCATTGATATTTCACCGGACTACTGGTGGAAAATATCTTCAGAGCGTATTGAACAGTTTAGATTGATAAGCCAGCACATAAGTAGTGAATTACAACTCATGGCAACCACTCAAGAGCAACAAGCCATTGAAGTGTTACTTTTCTACTTTATCGCTTTTAGCATGATCTTTGCTAGTTTTTTATACCTCTCTTTCTTGGTTGTAAAACGAATTTTGAACAAGGTTAAATATATCAGTAGAGCAATGACCACTATGCAACTTGAGCATAAATTTAATCAGCCCTTGCTTGTTCGAGGTAATGATGAAATTTCAGAGATGGTGGTGGCATTTAATCAAATGCTCGTTGAAAGAGACAAGTCTGAAGGAGAGCAGAAAATTTCTGCAGCGGTATTTAAATACGCATCTGAAGCTATCATGATCACCAATCGTCACAATGAAATTGAAACGGTTAACCCTGCCTTTTGCCAAATTAGCGGCTATAGCTCAGAAGAAGTGATAGGTAAGTCACCCAGCATTTTAAACTCTGGTAAACATGACAAAAACTTCTACCAAACTATGTGGAATGCACTTGAGCAAGAGAATAGCTGGCAAGGTGAAATTTGGAATAAACGCAAAAATGGTGAAATTTACCCGGAATATTTAGCTATTTCTGTGGTACGTGATAAAGAGAAAAAGCCGTTGCAATATATCAGTTTATTTTCTGATATCACTAAGCATAAAAAGTTTGAAGAAGATATTTGGTTACAAGCTAATTATGACGCGTTAACGGGGTTGCCTAATAGGAGTTTATGTTTAGAGCGTTTGCATAAAGAGCTTGATCATAAGGCGGAGGACAAACAAAAAATCACACTATTGTTCATTGATTTAGATAGATTTAAATATGTTAATGATACTTGGGGCCACAATAGTGGTGACGAATTATTAAAGCTTGCAGCAATTCGCTTACGTCACTGCATACGAGAAAAAGACACGGTTGCCCGTTTTGGTGGAGATGAATTTGTAGTATTACTTGTTGGCCTGTCAAATCGTTTCGCGATTGAGCGCATCATTGGAAGTATCTTATCTAGTTTATCTAAGCCATTTCAACTTAGCGATAACAATGAAGCGGTCGTCTCTGCCAGTATTGGCGCTACTCTTGCGCCAGTAGATGGTGATAATGTTGAGTTACTGCTGCAAAACGCTGATACCGCAATGTATCAAGCTAAGGCTCAAGGGAGAAATACATTTAAATTTTTCACCCAAAGCATGAATGAAACTGTTAGCCAACGAATGTATATTGAACAGGCGCTTAGACAAGCAATTAAGCAGCAAGAGTTTGTATTACATTATCAACCTGTTGTTTGTTTGCAAAGTGGTGACATTGTGGGTGCTGAAGCGCTTATTCGATGGCAACACCCAAATAAAGGCTTAGTTTTTCCTGATAGCTTTATTGCAATAGCTGAAGAGACTGGGCTTATTGAGCCTATTGGGCAGTGGGTTATTGAGCAAGCTTGCTCGGATTTAAAAGCTTGGGATCGCCTTGGTTTGGATTTGAACCTTGCAGTGAACGTTTCCAGTAGACAGTGTAAGCAAGCCAGCCTGACACCCATTCGAGAAATTTTAATGAAAGCGCTAAAAGATAATGGCATTCAACCTTCTCGTTTGAAAGTGGAAATTACAGAAAGTTTGCTGATGGATAACTCCCAAGAGATGATTGATACCTTGCAAAGCATCAGAAGTTTAGGCGTTGCAATACATATGGATGATTTTGGCACTGGGTACTCTTCATTAAGTTATTTGAAACACTTTCCTATCGATGTACTTAAAATAGATCGCTCTTTTATTGAAGGGGCTATTGATAATAAAACAGATGCCAGTTTGGTTGAGGCTGTGGTTCGCATTGGACATAGCTTATCATTGAGGCTTGTTGGAGAAGGTATTGAAACACAACAGCATTATGACTACTTACGCTCTCTTGGTTGTGACTTTGGTCAAGGTTATTTAATCTCTAAACCTTTGC
>Ga0105348_1000595_pt1 | contig 26988 bp, 27 predicted proteins | sample EN8Hudsemesocosm_2_FD_83504 | JGI IMG/M metagenome (GOLD analysis project Ga0105348, IMG submission 83504) | Methane-oxidizing microbial communities from mesocosms in the Hudson Canyon - EN8C Hudson Canyon | ecosystem: Environmental > Aquatic > Marine > Cold seeps | place: Hudson Canyon... | reverse complement strand
TGGCGGTACACCCACAAATATACGTAAACAAACAACGCGTAATTTTGAGGTAGACAGAACCATTAGCTATACAAAACATCAACAAGGTCGTTTGAAAAGATTAACAGTGGCAGTGGCGATTGATGATATTCGAACTATTAATCCAGAAACGGGTGGCGTGACATTTACACCATGGTCTGAAAATGAGTTAGAGCGACTAACTTTATTGATAAGAAATACGGTGGGGTATTCAGCTGCTAGAGGGGATAGCGTTAATGTGATCAATACCCCTTTTGCGCCTCAAATAATTGAGCCATTCACTGAACCTGAAATTTGGGAAAAAGATTGGTTTTGGGATTTGGTTTGGAAAGGTTTGGCTTTATTGATGACGGTAATTGTTATTTTTGCTGTAATTCGTCCAACGTTTAAAAACCTGGCAATGAGTGGCGCACAAGCCAAAGAATTTGCTTTAGCCGGTGATGAAGATGGCTTGGCACAAATGGATCAAATGAGTGAAGGCGAAGCGGGTGCTAACGTTAGTTTGAGTGCGTCGGATGAGTTTCTTTTACCTGGGGCTTCTGAAGGGTATGATAGACAAATGAATGCCCTAAAAGGTCTTGTCGCTGAAGACCCTGCAAGGGTAGCACAAGTAATTCGGCAGTGGGTTAACGTAGATGACTGATGAAGCAGGTGATAAAAAAGTAGCCAATATTTCAAGAAATGACGCTGCTGCAATGCTGTTATTAAGCCTGGGTGAGGCTGATGCCGCACAAATATTAAAGCATATGGGGCCAAAAGAAGTGCAGCGTGTTGGTACTGCTATGGCCCAGCTAAGAGATATTACACAAGAACAAGTCGAAAGCGTTATGATTGATTTCCTTGAATCAGTAGGTAAACAAACTGGTATGGGGATTGGTACTGATGAATATATTAAAAATATGCTGACAGAGGCATTAGGAAAAGACAAAGCTGATAGTTTAATTGATCGAATTCTTGTGGGTGGTAATACTACAGGTTTAGATACTTTGAAGTGGATGGATGGCCGAGCAGTAGCGGAATTAATACGTTATGAGCACCCTCAAATTCAAGCGATTGTAGTTTCTTACCTTGAGCCAGATCAGGCAGCAGAAGTATTAGGTACGTTTGATGAAAAAGTGCGTCTTGATGTGATGATGCGTGTTGCTTCTCTAGAGTCGATTCAACCGCAAGCTTTACAAGAGCTGAATGATATACTGGAAAAACAATTTTCAGGCTCAGGCGCTTCTAAAACCACATCAATTGGTGGTATAAAGTGCGCCGCTGAAATTATGAACTTTATTGATACCAATATCGAAGCGGATCTAATGGATAGTATCAAAGAAATTGATGCAGATATGGGGTCCGAAATTGAAGACTTAATGTTTGTGTTTGATAACCTTAAAGATGTTGATGATAAGGGCATACAGACATTACTACGTGAAGTGTCATCAGATGTGTTAATTATCGCCCTGAAAGGTGCTGATACAGAGCTACAAGAAAAAATATTCAAGAATATGTCTAAACGTGCTGCAGAGTTGTTGCGTGATGACTTGGAAGCAAAAGGCCCTGTTAAAGTGAGTGAAGTTGAAACATCACAGAAAGATATTCTGACTATCGCTAGACGCCTTGCCGATTCAGGTGAAATTTCGCTCGGAGGCTCTGGCGAAGCGATGATCTAAATCGTGTTCATCATGTGTAAATAGTATTGTTGTACGAATTTATTACGAGAAGTAGTACGGAAAGGTTGATAAGAAAATGGTAGATAAATCAGGAAAAACTCCTTTAGGTGAACTTTCCGCTTACGAGCGTTGGGAGCTGCCAACGCTTAACAACCCTGATTCATCTAACCGCCCGCATTCAGCGGTGGTAAAAAAACCGATTAAACCCTTAACTGCTGGCGATATTGAAAAGATCCGGCAACAAGCTTCTAGCGCAGGTTTTGAAGAAGGTAAAACCGCAGGGCACGAGCAAGGGCGGCAAGAAGGCTTTGAAGTCGGAAAGCAAGCAGGTCATAAAGAAGGTGTTCAGAAAGGGCTTATTGCAGGACAAGCCCAAATTGACCAGCAATCCGCACAACTCAGCAGTTTAGTTTCCCAAATTGTTGACCCTATTAATGAGCAACAAAAACAAGTAGAGCAAGCAACCTTGAATATTGCTTTAGCGCTTGCTCGTACCGTTATTCACCGTGAACTAAAATTAGATTCAAGTTCAATTCAAAGTGCTTTAAGCCATATTTATCAAAGTTTACCAAAAATGGATCAGGGGGTAGTTTTATCCGTAAATCCTACCGATGAAAGTTTTTTAAAGGCATCACTTGAATCCATCGATAACAATATTGAGTTAAAGCATGACGCAAGTATTATGGCGGGTGGTTTTATATTAGAAACCTCTAGTCAGTTGATCGATTACACCATCGAAAAACGCTTTCAAAAAGCAGTGCATTCAATGTTATTAAATGCAGTGCAATCAGAGAACGACACATCCCACCTTGAAACGTCTAGCACCATTAAAGAATTAAGCGATTACCCTGCTGAACTATTAGACAAGGTGGATGAGGCTGAAGGTAAGAAGGCAGAACTTGAAAAAATAGAGTTAGATCAGTCAGACCTTGATGAGCATAGCAGCGATCAAAGTGGTGAGCTTGATGAGTGATCTAAACTCAAGGCAAACTATATCAATGCATCTGGATGCACTAGTAGAAGCAATACCCGAAAAGGTTCAAGCTGAAGTAAGTGGCCGCTTAACAAGAATGGTTGGTTTAACGCTCGAAGCAGTTGGCTGTAACAGTATTGTAGGAGATCGATGTGTTATACACGGTGCTAGTGGTCAGGAAATTGAAGCAGAAGTAGTTGGTTTTGATGGTGACCGTACTTTTTTAATGCCCTTAACTACGGCTGATGGTTTAAAACCGGGCGCTTTGGTTACCCCCGCAGATACGATTAATGAAATCCCTGTTGGTTGGGGGTTGTTAGGCCGAGTGTTAGATGGTGCAGGTAATATCCTGGATGGAAAAGGCCCTATAGTAGCGGATAATCATATTCCTTTTAATGGTAGCATTATTAACCCATTACAGCGTGCACCAATTCGCGAACCTCTGGATGTAGGTATCAAGGCGATAAATGGATTATTAACGGTAGGGGTTGGTCAACGAATTGGTTTGTTTGCTGGTAGTGGTGTGGGTAAAAGTATGCTCCTGGGTATGATGACGCGTTTTACCAATGCCGATATTGTGATTGTGGGTCTGATCGGTGAACGTGGTCGAGAAGTAAAAGAATTTATTGAAGATATTCTGGGTGAAGAAGGTTTAGCTAGATCAGTCGTGGTGGCATCGCCAGCCGATGATTCACCCCTTATGCGTTTAAGAGCATCAATGCTGACTACACGCATCGCAGAGCATTTTCGTGATCAGGGCAAGCGTGTTTTATTGCTGATGGATTCGCTCACTCGTTACGCTCAGGCACAGCGTGAAATTGCATTATCGGTAGGTGAACCGCCTGCGACACGCGGCTATCCGCCTTCTGTTTTTGCAAAAATTCCTCAGTTGGTAGAACGGACGGGGAATGGGCGACCCGGTGAAGGCTCTATTACAGCCTTTTATACCGTTTTAACTGAAGGTGATGATCAACAAGACCCAATAGCTGATGCAGCACGTGCAATTCTGGATGGCCACATTGTGCTATCACGAAGCCTCGCAGAAGAAGGGCATTACCCTGCGATTGATGTAGAAGCATCTATTAGTCGTGTAATGCCACATGTTATTAGCGCACCACATTTGGAGACCGCCCAAAAATTTAAACAAATTTATGCCCGTTACCAACAGGCGCGCGATTTAATTAGTGTTGGTGCTTATGTGCCGGGCTCTGACCCTCAAACTGACTTTGCTATTGAAAGAATTGAGCGCATGAAGCAATTTCTACAACAAGGTTTAAATGATAAAGCCGGTGTTGAAGTTTCCGTATCTCAACTTGCAAATGTGATAGCGCCTACTAAAAATGCTTGAACCAGCATTTGGTAAATTAACAGTACGAGGAGTGGGGGGATGAAAAATAAATCTGAACGCCTGAAAATCGTCCTGGATGTTGCTAAACGTAATGAAGAAAAAGCATTGGACGCCTTAACAGGAAAACGACGCTACCGTGACCAGCAATTAGAGCAACTAGAAGGTCTGAAATCCTACCACAGCCAATATATGGGAACGATGAAAACAGAAATGACAGGGGGCAGTATGTCAGTACAACGCTTGCAAACCTATCAGTCATTTATGTCTCAAATAGATATGGCAATTGAGCAACAAATAAATACTCTACAAATTGCCCAACAAGAGTTCGATCTAGCATTAATAAATTGGACCAACTATCACCAAAAACGTAAAGGTATGTCTGATTTAATTGACCGATATCGGCAAGAAGAAGAAATTGTGCGAGAGAAAAAAGCACAAAAGTACTTGGAAGATGATTTAACTGCTCGGCGTAGTCACTTACGTTAAAAATAGTCACTTACGTTAAAAATAGTCAGTTACGATAGAAATAGAGTTTGAATGAATCGTTGGCCACAATGGTGTAGCGTTTTTGGCCAACGTTTTGAGCTTTAAAGTGCTGTGGTCTATATGAAAATACAGTATTTACAAACGTAAATGCTCAGCCATGATTTTATCAACATTAATTTTCTTGATGCCTTCGTTAAATATCTTTGTTAATCGTTCACCCTCAGGGCCTTTTCTGAAGCATACGTATAATTTCTTATTCTCCAGTAATTTAGCGTTAAACTCGACTTCATTTTTGATTTTTGAAAGTTTAGATTCGGTTTTTAATAAGTAGCTCAATACGTTCTTATCAATCACAGCCATATTGATCCTTCCGGCCGCGAGTTTTCTAATGTTGTGTAAGTCAGAAATTACTGTTTTAACTTTAATTTTTCCACTTGCTGCAAGTTGATCAAACTCTGCTGTATTTACATAATCTTGTACAGTGCCAATATTATATTGGCTTAAATCATCAAGGTTGGACCAGTTGATTGGACTGGATTTCTTTTGTACAAAGCCTAAGGGGCCAGAACCCATTTCATCACTAAAAATAAACTCCTGTTCGATTTCTTTCGCATAATATTCAGGAAAATAACCAACATATTTAGAGTCTTTATCTTTAGCTGATTTTACCGCCCGAGACCACGGAAAGAAATCAACGACTAATTCATAACCCACAGCTTTAAATGCCGCTTTGGCAACGGCAATGGATGCGCCTTGGTCAGGTAGGTTTTTATCGGAATAAGGTGGCCAGCTTAAAGAGGTTAAGTACACCTTTTGATCGGCAGATACCATGAAGCTTGAGAGTGCGAGTAATGACAAAATGACAATGCGAAGGACTATTTTCATTTTTTTTTCCTTTTGAATGATAAATGAAAGATAGCCCGAATCTACTGTTATTCAAGTATTAGAGAAGCAAGTTATGGACTATCTTTTAAAAGACTGCCGGAATGACAATGAGTTTGAACAGCGTTTACTGCTCCCAGTCTTTAACATTAACCTGTTTATATTCACCAGAAGGAATGGATACCAATGTGCAAGGGCTTGTTATTACCTGAGCATACATGCCGTGTTCAGATGGTCTCTGAACTTCAAGGGGGAAGTTTAGTATGCCGTGATCATAATTCGCGTCCTTGCCCAAGGTCTTCAAGGCATAACCAGAGTTTGGCTTGCTGCCTAAAGCAATCAAGTAAACCATGGATGACTTGAAGTTAATTGACGGAATATTTGTAGGTTTGGTGTTTAACCTATGAGCATTAGCTTTTTTGATTATTGACTGCAATACTGCTTCATCGGTGACTTCCGTGATGCCTTGTTCGGTGATGTTGCAGTTTATGGAAGAGAATATCGTTGTGGTAAGTAAAGTTGTGGCAGGCAAACTAGAGTTGATTGGTCTGTCGTTATGTGAGGTGCCACAAGCGCTTAGGCTGAAAGCTGCTGTAAATGCGAATGAAAGTAGATATTTTGTATGTATATTCGTCATTAGTTAGCTCCTCTAATAATACGTTTTGTGATAGGAAGCGTCTTTTTTGGTGTACGACTCATGCTGCTTATATTGGCCCCACTTAATGCACCAAAGTTTGATAATACGCCCGATACAAAGTTAAGGTCTGAAATTGCCTGATCTGTTAAAGTAATATTTGAAATTTGAGAAAGTACCGGATAAGCACCACAACTTTCACCTAGTTGGCAAATAATCAGGTCGTTATCAACATCAGACCCCGCTAGTATGTAATACGTACCTGCAGGGATATCTTCAAATTGATAACTAAAATTACCGTCAAGATCTTTGGTGGTAAGTGCTTGGCTAACTGCATCTCCTGATGTTGGGTTGATAAGAAGTACATATTGAGTACCAATATTACCCGCTAATGATAAAGTTCCGACTACCATTGTTACTTGTACTTTTAAATCTTCTGCTGTATCAATCGCGAATGTTATGGTTCCTGAATATGATGAGTCACTAAGGTCGGCACGGTCAATATTTATGGTGTAGCTGCCTAAACCATTGGTATCAATAATATCAGCACTAACACTTAGCCAGTCTGTATTATCTGTGACGCCTGTGATTTTTGCAGGGCTACCCGAGTTAGAAATTGTGATAGAGCTAGAGGATGAAGATCCTATAGCTAGGTTAGCTGGAAAAGAACTAAATAAAGGTGGTTGTGGGGGTAATATACCTCCATGTGCAAGTTTTTGAGCTTCTTTAACTGCTTTAAATGCGTCCAATAAGCCATGGCCAAATATATCATCACGTCCAGGTGCACCAATGTCTTTAGTGATACTACCTTCGGCTAGCAGTGCATCAACTTCAGCAGGGCTTAAATCAGGATAGATTGAGCGCATAAGGGCAAATATACCTGCAACATGAGGTGCCGCCATAGAAGTTCCTTGGTAAAGAGCGTAAGTTGACTTTCTGGAGCCTGTAGAGTCATCCACGACTGTGCTTAATACGCCATCAATAAGACCGTCATTATTTTGGTCCTGTGTAACATCTCCTCCTGGGGATGCTACATCAACTTCTTCACCGAAATTGGAATAGGGGGCCGCTTCATCATTAAAGTTTGTCGCTGCAACAGATATGACTCCTTGATACGAAGCAGGATAAAACAGTTCTGATGAGCTATCATTCCCCGCAGCTGCAACAACAATAACCCCAGCAGTACGTGCCTGATTAAGTATACTTTGGAAAAAATTAAATCCTTCAACTGTTCCTGGCGCGGGTCCACCGAGACTTAAGTTAATGATGTCTGCTTTTTGGGAGGGGGTGGTTGCACTATCGTTTGGAAGACCTGATGCATACAAAATAGCCTGCGCAATATCATAGTTAGTGCCGCCATCAAACCCTAAAACACGTAAAGGCATTATTTTAGCGTCCCAGGCAACACCTGCTACGCCAAAAGTATTGTTCGTTGCTGCGGCAATTGTGCCTGCTACATGCGTACCATGCCAGCTACTTTTACCTTCTTGAAGGCTGTCGCCTGGGTCGTCCGGGTTACTGTCAATACCGTCGCCATCTAGAGCCCTGTCTGGTGAGCTAATAAAGTCATAACCACTCACAAGTTGGTTTTGTAAGTCTTCATGTTCAAGAAAAACGCCAGTATCAATAACAGCAACAATGACATTACCTGTTTCAGGCTTACCTGTTGTTAAATCCCATGCTTGTGGCAGGTTCATAGCTGGGTAATGCCACTGTTTCGAATAATGAGTATCATTTGGGACTTGCTGAATGGTACGAATATAGTTTGGAGTGGCATATTCAATATCATCGCGCTGATTTAAAGCTTTAATTGCATTTAAGGTGGTGTACTGTTCATAACTTTCTGGATTTAAAGTTATAAGTTCGGATAGAAATAATGGTTCTTCTTGAAGAAGTGATTGGTTAGAATTAAGAGCTTGGGCCTGGAGGGGGGTAAATTGAGAAAGCACTGCTCGCTCATTTGATGAGTGACTAAATCTGAATTGCATTGTTGTTTTTAGTGTTTGTACTACTTGAGGTTTGAACTTAATGATGGCTTCATTTAATACAAATTTTGGATAAGTGCTAGATTTGCTATGGCTGCTAAAGTTATTAACCTGGTCAATACTTAGTACGTACTTAGACGTACCGCTAAAAGCATAAACTTGTATGTAGTAATCCCCGTTATTTGGGACAGCTAATGTTTCAAATTCAGTGTTTGACTGAGAATGTGCGGCTAAAGTTCCCGAGGACGTAAATAAAAAAAGGTCAAGGTCTCCTTGAAATGTCGCATCTGTTGAGGATAACTCAAAATCTACAACTTGTAAGCGAATTGTCTGCCCTGCTTGCAAAGTTACTTTGTAATTATCAATGGTATCAGCGGAAGATTGAAATCGATCATTTTCAAAGTTGGTAGGGGGGGCTGTAGCAAAACCATTAATAGTATAAAAATTATCAATAGTCTGTGCTGTAGCAAAAGTATTGTTACGGGTATGGACTTCAGAACTAGGATCATTTACATCGCTATCAATTCCAACTAATGCAGCGGGTGAAATAGTACCGCTTATTGAAAAAACTTTATTTTCGATTGGGGATGGTGGCAGTGGGGGGGGTTGTGTGCTTGGTGAGCTTGAATTAGCTGTTCCTCCCCCTCCGCATGCAATAAGTAATAAACTAAGGATAATAATATTGATTTTTACAGCGAATACAAACATGAATCTTTTCCTACTAGTCCTTGAGATATGAGGTTTCTTTCCATTCCTTGGATGAAATACGAGTATACCTCGTGAATGATAAAAAAAATAAAGCTAATTTCCAAAAGAACAAATGTAATGACTTGTGATTTTGTGAACTGGTATTGTTGTCGCAAAATGTAAGAAGAATCTAGGAAATAACTGTCGCTTATGAAAATATATCTACTCACCCACGAGCGAGAGCTGAATAAAACATCAAACACTGGCTGCCTAGTAAAAAAATGCCTAAAAGAGCAAGCGGAGGTCATTGTCTGGCAGCGGAAAGAACCAGACGAAACTTTACTTGAATTGATTCGTTCTGGTGAGCTGGCGATGCTGTTTCCAGAGCAGAAGCAAGTTCTGAAAAATAACACAGAGCAGGCATCAGTCGAGGATTTTGAGAAGTTCATTATTTTAGATTCAACTTGGCAAGAAGCGCGAAAAATGTACAATCGAAGTGCGTACCTTCAGCAGACTAAAAAGATAAGTCTCAATACAAAACACGTTTCGGCTTATCGAAAGCGTAGAAATCAAATTGAGGGTGGGCTTAGTACGGCAGAATGCGTGATTGAGTTATTGAAGCAAAAAAAGAATAAGAACTTGGCGGTGTCTTTACAAACCGAGTTTGATGTATTTAATAAATAATGGTCCGCCCTTCAGGATTCGAACCTGAGGCCTGTCCCTTAGGAGGGGACCGCTCTATCCAGCTGAGCTAAGGGCGGATTAGGTATTAATTTGCACAGCATTTTATTCATTCAAAATGCATTTGTAAATTAATACTTATATTAAACATGTTTTATCTAGAGGTTTTTTTTGAATATATTTGACGCGCACTTACATATAATTGACCCGGAATTTCCACTTTATGAGAATAAGGGTTTTTTACCTGAAGCCTTTACACATGATCAATATATAAAGCGGGTTAAGTCACTTTCAATCACCTCGGGTACCGTCGTTTCTGGCTCATTTCAAAAATTTGATCAAAGCTACTTATTACACGCATTAAAATCTTTGGGTGATCAATTTGTTGGTGTGACACAACTTCCTGTTAGTGTGAGCGATCAGGAACTTATTCGGCTAAACGAGGCGGGGGTGCGAGCCTTGCGCTTTAATGTCCGGCGAGGAGGTTCTGAGTCTGTTTCTGAATTGTCTTATTTTGCTGAGCGTGTCTATGACTTGGTCGGCTGGCATGTAGAGTTATATGCTGATCATCCATCGCTAAGGTCTCTGGCAAGTACGCTTGAGCATTTGCCTGCTGTGAGTGTGGATCATTTAGGCTTAAATAAAGAGGGCATACCTTTACTCAAACGTTTGGTAGAGCATGGGGTTAAGGTGAAAGCGACAGGTTTTGGGCGGCTGGATTTTGATGCCTTGGGATTAATCTCTCAATTGTATGAGATTAATCCTGATGGAGTGATGTTCGGTACTGATTTACCTTCAACCCGCGCGCCTAAACCTTTTGAAGATAAACATATATATGACTTAGTTGCCTGTTTAGGTGGGCAGGCTGCTAAGAAAGTATGTTGGTCTAATGCGCGAAACTTTTATGGTTTTCGGGATTAATATTAGTGCTTTTTGTTCACCTATGAGCCCAAAAGAGTTAAGATTATTGGCTTATTTACATCTCAAACGAGTTTCTTCTATTGTCTCTCATTTTAGGGATCGATCCCGGTTCAAGAACAACAGGTTACGGTTTGATCCGCTGTCAAAGTGGTCGCCTGGAATATGTGGCGAGTGGCTGTATTCGTTTGAAAAGTAATGTACTTGCAGAGCGCCTGCATGTGATTTTTCAGGGTGTAAGCCAAATTATTCAACAGTTTTCCCCGGATGAATTCGCAATTGAAGAAGTATTTATGGCTAAAAATGCCAGCTCGGCACTAAAGCTAGGGCAAGCAAGAGGCGCTGCCATTGTTGCGGCTGGAAATTGTCAGCTGCCGGTGAGTGAATATTCTGCCCGAAAAGTGAAGCAGGCGGTGGTGGGCAATGGTGGTGCAGAAAAAACGCAGGTTCAGCACATGGTAAAACAGATGCTCGGGCTTGAAGGTAATCCCCAGGCAGATGCGGCAGATGCTTTAGCCATTGCGCTTTGTCATGCTCACACACAACAAATTTTAATAAAAATCTCAGGTGCTTCGCATAGTCGTCGTGGTCGTCTGAAGTAATATGTAAAAGGGTAAGTGGTAGTAGCATGATTGGAAAAATTAGTGGTGTATTAGAAGAAAAAAACACCCATCAAGCACTGATTGAAGTGAATGGTTTGAGTTATGAAGTAGAGGTACCGATTACAACTTCGTTTGAAATGCCAGAAATTGGTTGCAAGGTGCAGCTTTATACGCATTTTGTGGTCAGGGAAGACGCCCAGTTGCTTTATGGTTTTTTAAAGAAGCAGGATCGTGAGATGTTTCGGGTGTTAATTAAGGTGAATGGTGTTGGCCCTAAGTTAGCGGTAGCCATATTATCCGGTCTTGATAGCGCTTCTTTAGCACGCTGCGTGCAGGATGATGACGTGGCAACACTGGTCAAATTACCCGGTATTGGTAAGAAAACCGCAGAGCGCTTATTAATAGAGCTTCGTGATAAAGTGAAAACACTGCTATTACCTCAGTCAGATACAAATATAGAGGGAGGTTTGTCTTTATCTATGGCTACAGCGTCTATTGATGAAGAGGCAGAAGAAGCATTGATTGCCTTGGGTTATAAACCTCAGGCAGCGGCCAAATCCATTAAATCGTGTAAAAAAGCCGGGCAATCTTTAGAAGAGCTTATCAAAGCTGCTTTAAAAAATATGATGTAAGTAGAACGTTTAGCTCGACCCTTTTTTGACTAAACAATCTGAATGACTGGAGTGACTGTCTGAGCCTAACACAATGGTAACTGTTGTCGGCTCAAGGGGGCGGTACACTAGCAGCTATGTTTTTAAGAATTTTTTTTTTAGAATTTGTTGAATAATTGGACTCCTGAATGATTGAAGCCGATCGTCTCCTGTCTCCGCAACCCGAAATGATGGGTGGAATTGGCCGGGAAGAGGCGCAAGATAAAGCTATACGCCCAAAAACACTAGCTGATTATGTTGGCCAGCCGACCGTTAAAGAGCAAATGGAAATTTTTATCCAGGCAGCTAAAAAGCGCCAGGAAGCATTGGACCATGTGCTTATTTTTGGTCCGCCAGGTCTCGGCAAAACTACGTTGTCACACATTATTGCCAATGAATTAGGCTCTAATATCACCTCAACCTCTGGCCCAGTGCTTGAAAAGGCCGGTGACTTGGCAGCATTGCTGACCAATCTTGAAGAAGGGGATGTGCTTTTTATTGATGAAATACATCGCCTTAGCGCCAATATCGAAGAAGTGCTCTATTCGGCAATGGAAGATTATCAATTAGATATTATGATCGGTGAAGGGCCAGCAGCAAGATCAATCAAGCTGGATCTACCTGCTTTTACTTTAGTCGGTGCAACCACGCGCGCAGGATTATTAACATCCCCTTTGCGAGACCGGTTTGGTATTGTTCAGCGGCTTGAGTTCTATAGCGATAAAGATCTTAGCACCATTGTGGCGCGTTCTGCGCAATTATTAGGTTTGGAAATTGATCCTACAGGGGCAAAAGAGATTGCCTGCCGTTCGCGAGGTACTCCCCGAATTGCAAATCGTTTGTTACGTCGCGTGCGAGACTATGCCGAGGTGAAAGGGGATGGAGTATTAAGTCAGGATATGGCTGATAAAGCACTGAATATGCTTAAAGTCGATTCAAGTGGTTTTGATCACATGGATCGCCGCTTACTATTGGCCGTGATCGAGAATTTTGGTGGTGGTCCTGTGGGTGTTGAAAGTATGGCTGCTGCTATTAGTGAAGAACGTGGCACGATTGAAGATGTCTTAGAACCTTACTTGATTCAACAGGGTTACCTAACGCGTACACCCAGAGGCCGGATGGCAACGGATAAAACCTGGCAGCACTTTGGCATGAAAGCTCCGCGTAATGACGGAACAGATAATGACTGATGAGTTTTACATACCCATCCGTATTTATATTGAAGATACCGATGCGGGTGGTATTGTATTTTATGCGAATTATTTAAAGTATTTTGAGCGAGCACGTACAGAGTATATCCGATCATTGGGTTTTGAATTACGGGCTTGCATGAAAGATAACATTAACTTTGTCGTTCATAGCTTAGAGCTGAAGTACTTGCGGCCAGCAAAGCTGGATGAACTTGTAAATGTTTATGCAAAAGTAGAGCAGAAAGGGCGCACCTATATTCGCTTTCATCAGAAGGTTGTTAATAGTACGGGTGACCTGCTGGTTGAAGGGTATGTGAAAATTGCTTGTATTGATTTTGAAACAGGGAAACCGAGAGCCTTACCGCTTGAACTGGTGACTAAGTTTTAAAGTAAGTAGTTTTAAAGTAAGTAATTTGAAAGTAATTAAATATAAAGGGCTGTGCGCGACAGCGGTTTGAGTCACGCATAACTCTCTAGAAGTTTAAAACTAAATTTTGGAGTAAAAAGTGGAGCAAGAAATTTCCATCCTAGGCCTCGTAGCAGATGCTAGCTTGATTGTTCAGTTGGTCATGTTTTCGTTGTTTTTAGCATCCCTTGTTTCCTGGTATTTTATTTTTCAACGAGGTGCTTTTTTTAAAAATGCCAAGCGTGATCAATTAGTTTTCGAAGAGCGTTTTTGGTCGGGCATGGACCTTACTCAACTTTATAAAGATGCCAGTGCCGGTCAGAGTCGGGCAGGTTTAGAGCTTATCTTTAAAGCAGGGTTTAAAGAATTTAACCGCTTAAAACAACAGGAACAAATTGATAGTTCGGCTGTCATGGAAGGAACTTTGCGCGCAATGCGGGTAGCTTTGTCGCGTGAAAGTGAGCGTCTGGATTCGCATTTACCATTTTTGGCAACCGTTGGTTCCACAAGTCCTTATGTTGGTTTATTTGGTACGGTGTGGGGGATTATGAATTCATTCCTGGGCTTGGCTCAACAGCAGCAAGCAACGCTAGCAACTGTGGCACCCGGCATCTCTGAGGCTTTAATTGCGACCGCAATGGGCTTGTTTGCAGCGATTCCGGCAGTCGTTGCGTATAACCGCTTTTCTGCTAGCGCGGATGCACTTCATGGCTCTTACGAAACCTTTGCAGATGAGTTTTCCAGTATTCTGCATCGAAATGTTCATGCCAGTAAAAAGCCAAAAAGTGAGTAAAAAATAAAATGGCTCGATCTAAACGAAAACCCATGTCAGACATCAATGTTGTGCCCTACATTGATGTCATGCTGGTGTTACTGATTATTTTTATGGTGACGGCACCAATGCTGACGCAAGGCATAAAAGTCGATTTACCCAAGCTTGAGTCAGACCCGGTAAAAACTGAAAAAAATCAGGAACCTATTATCATCTCAATTGACTCTAATGGCGCATATTACTTTGAAATGAGTTCTAGTGCAGATAAACCATTAGAGTTGAGTAACCTGATTAAAAAAGTACAAGCCATTCTTGAGCAAAAACCAGGCACAAGCGTATTGCTGAGAGGTGATAAACATGTTGAGTATGGTGCAGTTGTTGCTCTGATGTCATCGCTTCAGGAAGCAGGTGCTAACGGTGTGGGTTTAATTACTGAAGATCCATGAAAAAAATAAACGCGAATAAAACTAAGGGTCAAACAAAAATTGCTTTATTGCTAGATGCTTTAAAGGCTATTTTCAAGACAAAAGATAAGCGGTTTCTGATCGCTAGCGTGCTGTTGCATATTGTTTTATTTTCGTTGCTCTTGGTAAGCTGGCAAAGTAGTGAGCCTGTAAAAATATCTCCAATGCCTAATAGTGTTCAAGCACGCGTAATTAGTCTGGATGAGCTGCAAGCACTGCGTGAAAAGCGCGAGGCTGAGCAAAAAAAACAGATAGATGAAAAGAAGGCATTAAAGAAAAAACAGGAATTAAAACGTAAAAAAGAGCTTAAACGGAAAAAAGAACTGAAGCGCAAAAAAGAGTTAAAAAGAAAAGAACTGAAAAAAAAGAAAGCTCGTGAAAAAAAACAGGAAGCCAAGCGTAAAGCTGATGAGCAGAAGAAGATTCAGGTCAAGAAAAAACAACGCGAAAAACGCCTGAAAGAAAAGCAAAAAAAGAAAGAAGCCGAGCGCCAAGAAAAAATAAAGCAGGAAGAAGAGCAAGTAAAACGCAAAAAAAGAGAGCAACGTCTACTGGAAAAAATGCAGCAAGCTGAATTAGAACTTGAGCGGCAGCTTGAAGCTGAACGTGTTGCGAAAGAGTTATCTCGACAGCAGGAGCTTATGCTTGCAAAAGAGTTAAGTGAAACAGAGCGTTTTTTGTCGCTTATTCGTTCAAGAATTGAGAATCAGTGGCATATTCCACCTAAAAGTAATGGCTTGAGTGTTGTACTACAAATAAAATTGCTGCCAACTGGCGAACTTTCTAGTGTTCGAATAATTCAAGCAAGTGGTGTTAAAGCTTTTGATCAGTCTGCTGAGAGCGCAGTTCGTGGTGTTCGGAAATTTCCTGTGCCAGATGAACGTTCGCTGTTTGAAAAACAATTTAGATTATTTTCAATGCGCTTTGCTCCCTCATAAATTTTTTATGAGTATGGTCGTCAAAGTATAATTTTTGAGGAAAGAATGAAGTTTTTAATTACCTTATTTAGTTTTTTGTTGTTTATTCAAAGTGTTCATGCTGAGTTGATGATTGAAATAACCAAAGGCTCTGACTCAGCCTTACCAATTGCCATCGTTCCTTTTGCAAATAAGAGTGGCTCTGCGGTGCCTTACGATGTATCTCGTATTATTGCGAATGATCTTCAGCGCAGTGGTGATTTTGATTCATTGCCAACTAGCAAAATGCTAAGTCTTCCAGAGCAGTATGATCAGGTTCATTTTCGGGACTGGCGCTTGTTAGGGCAGAACTACGTATTAATTGGCCAGCTAAAATATTCTGCTAGTTCAAAAAAATATGAAATTTCTTATGAGTTGATTGATGTCTTAAGTCAGCAGCGTGTTTTGGGTGAAGTTTTATCTTCAGGCTCCAAAGGCTTAAGAAAGCTGGCGCATAAAATTAGCGATGCTGTTTATGAGATAATTACCGGGGTGAGAGGGGTGTTTTCAACAAAAATAGCGTACATCACCTTAAAACAACTAACCAAGAACAAACAAGAGTACCGGCTTTTTGTTTCAGATGCTGATGGCCAGAATGCGCATATGATTTTTAAAAGTCATGAGCCTATGTTGTCTCCTTCTTGGTCGAATGATGGTCAGCATTTGACTTATGTCTCCTTTCATAGCGGACGTCCAGCGATTTATATTCAGCATGTGAAATCTAGTCATCAGCGAAAAGTAACCTCGTTTAAAGGTTTAAATAGTGCGCCGATGTGGTCGCCTGATGATGCTTCTTTACTAATGACCTTATCAAAAGATGGTAATGCCGAAATTTATACTTATGACCTGGCCACAAATGCACTTGATCGTTTAACAAACCATTATGGTATTGATACCGAAGCTAGTTGGTCACCAGATGGAAAAGAAGTGGTATTTACCAGTGACAGAAGTGGTAGGCCGCAGGTTTATAGGATGTCTATAAAAGACAAAGTGCCTACACGTTTAACTTTTGTTGGCAAGTATAATGCGCGCCCACGTTTTAGTAGAGATGGTGAGTCACTTTATTATGTGCACCAATCGAATGGTGGTTTTCATATTGCCGCAATTGATATGAAAACCGGTGAACAACAAGTGCTGACCTCAACTTCGCTAGATGAATCGCCTAGTTTGTCTCCGAATGGGCGGATGATTATGTACTCCACTTTACGTGAGAATAGGTCTGTTTTGGCTGTGGTTTCTGTTGATGGTGGTGCAAAATATTTTCTACCATCAGATAGTGGTGATGTTCGTGAGCCTGCCTGGTCACCCTTTTTAAATTAACATTACACTAAATTTATGCAATTGCGTCTTGTGTTTTGTTAACCTTCGGGTAAGCTTTATATGTAAATAAATGTGAAAAATGCTGCCAGGTATATATGGTTCTATAAACCACAATATATACAACGCATCTAAAAGCGCTTTAAATTAGCAAGTTCCTAAAATATAAAGGTAAGAAAATGAAATTTGATTCTCTAAAACCAATTACCGCATTGTTACTTTCTGGTCTTATCTTGACTGGTTGTGAAAGTATGGATACGCAAGATGAAAATGCTGATATGGATGTGCCAGAACAAGGTGCTGCAGATGCTGGTGAAGCGGGTAACGATTCAGGTGCTGAAACTTACGGCGCACCAGATGAACCTGAGGTTAGTGCAGCAGAATTAGCCGCACAAAATGCAAAAGAAGCGGCAATGAAAGAGCAGGCTGCCTTGCGAGAAATGCGTACTTTTTACTTTGACTTTGATCAATCATCAATAAAAGTCGAAGCCAGAGCGTCACTTGCAGCACATGCTGAATTTTTAGCCTTAAACCCAGCGTCTAAAATCCTATTAGAAGGTCACTGTGATGAACGTGGCACGAAAGAATACAATATTGCGCTAGGTGAAAGACGTGCTAAGTCTATCTCTAAGTTCTTGGTTGTAAATGGTGTTTCGAGATCGCAAATTGAAGTGATTAGTTACGGTGAAGAGCGTCCAGCAAATGCAGTACATAATGAATCTGCATGGGCTCAAAATCGTCGTGTTTATATCGAGTATAAATAGGAATACAAATAGAACTGAGTAGAACTATAGTATAGTTTAAAAACTAATTGGATCAGTATCTATGTCAGTAAATCTGTCTTTTTGCAAAAGTATACCAGGGTTTCATCATTTAATGATGAAGCCTGTTTTTTTGTTGGTGATTGTATTTTTTATACCTTCTGTTAGCGCTAAAACACTTATCTTCCAGTCTCGATCCGAAGCATCTCCAGAGCAGGTTGTTCCCGTAGCTAAGGCGGATTCAGGCGTTTCTGTGTCTGTAGCTCCTGCACCAAAAGCCTTGAACACACGCCGACAGACGTCATCAGCAAATAGTGAATTGTTTTTTATGCTGGAACAGCTTCAGCAAGAGGTTCGCTATTTAAGAGGGATGTTGGAAGAGCAGGCGAATCAAATCCATCATTTAAAGGTTAATGGAAAAAATCGATATCGAGATATTGATTCAAGGGTACTGGATTTAAGTAAGAAGTTTAATCGTATTTCTTTACCCTCAGTTGTGCCGATGTCTAAGCCTTTATCGGTCGGCTCTGCCTCAAAAGTTAGCTTGGAGCCTGTAAAGCCAATGTCGACTGCTGAAGCGGTTGATTTAGTGGCGACTCCAAAAGCGGCGAAAACAAAATTATCTCTACCTTCGGATGCCCAAAAGCGAGAATATCAGCAGGCCTATGGTCTTATTAAAGAGAAGAATTTTGATGAGGCGATTAAACAACTGCACTTATTCATTGAGCATTACCCTGAAGGTGCTTTAGCGGGAAATGCTTATTATTGGTTGGGCGAAGTTTATCTTGTCTTGCCTAAGCTTGAGCAGGCGCGTCAGGCATTCTCTGTTGTGGTAAGTGCCTTTCCTGATCATCGTAAAGCAGCTGATGCCTTGTTTAAGTTAGGTGTAAGCTATGATCGCTTGCAGGATCCTGCTAGGTCTGAGCAGTACCTAAATGAAGTTCAACTTAAATATCCTGAAAGTACCGCTGCCAAATTAGCCAAAAGCTACAAAATTAATCGATAAGCTGAATGCTTTGCACGATTCAAAACCTTTGTTGCTTTGATGTGCTTTTTAGCCGGAATCCAGTTCTTTTATTGCTATTTAAGTATTAAAATCGTGGGTTTCGGCTAAAATCGCACCGGAATAACAAAGTTTTTTCGCCAATTGGTTGTCTTGAAAAGCTCTCAAACTATTGAATTGTCTTATGTTTTTGCTAAATGTAAGAGCTGATTGAAACTTCTAATATATTTTACCAAAGCGCTTGTTATTTTTTTTAAAACCATTATTATGTGCGCCTCTTATCTGGGTCGTTAGCTCAGCTGGTAGAGCAGTTGGCTTTTAACCAATTGGTCGCGCGTTCGAATCGCGCACGACCCACCATTTTTCTTGAAAGTGGTTTGGAAGATAAGAGTTTGTAATACGCCGTAACATACGCGGTAAGACTTTTAAAGTTTTTAGCTCGAAGCTATAAACGCAAAGGTATGGGTCGTTAGCTCAGCTGGTAGAGCAGTTGGCTTTTAACCAATTGGTCGCGCGTTCGAATCGCGCACGACCCACCAATTTTTCTGTTAAGTCAGAAGTTAGTAATGAAACATCACGCTAGTGGTGTTTGAGTGAAAAGATATGGGTCGTTAGCTCAGCTGGTAGAGCAGTTGGCTTTTAACCAATTGGTCGCGCGTTCGAATCGCGCACGACCCACCATTTTTTCATAGCTCAAAATTTACCGTCGTATTTGGCGGTTTAGTAAAAAGACATGGGTCGTTAGCTCAGCTGGTAGAGCAGTTGGCTTTTAACCAATTGGTCGCGCGTTCGAATCGCGCACGACCCACCATTTTTACTTCCTCCTGATATACTTCTCATTATTCATATTTCATTCCTATAATCTTAGTTCTGATAAATTGAGAGCTGATTATTTCGGTTTTTTCTATTTATAATTTTGCCTTTTGGGCTTTTGCCTTTTATATTAGGCGCTTTTAAAGAAGACAGCAGGCATTGAGTTAATGGGTACAATTGAAGATAGAGTTATTGTTCAAGAGCATCTAGCTCACGAACTTATTCCACAAGATATTGATCTTGATAAGCAGTTAGCGCTTAAATCTAAAATTAAAGACCTGCTTGTTGAGAAGAATGCTGTTCTGGTTGCGCACTATTATACTGATCACATAATTCAGTCTTTAGCTGAAGAAAGTGGTGGCTGCATTTCTGACTCTCTTGAAATGGCGCGTTTTGGTCGAGATCATCCTTCACAAACCTTATTGGTTGCCGGTGTTAAATTTATGGGGGAAACCTCTAAAATTCTTAGTCCTGAAAAAACTGTGCTTATGCCGACTCTTGAGGCCACTTGTTCCTTGGATATTGGTTGTCCGATTGATGAGTTTTCAGCTTTTTGTGATCAGCATCCTGATCATACGGTAGTCGTTTATGCGAATACCTCCGCAGCAGTGAAGGCCAGAGCAGATTGGGTAGTAACTTCAAGTATTGCCTTGGAGATTGTTGAGTATCTTGACCGAAAGGGAGAAAAGATACTCTGGGGACCGGATAAACACCTTGGTAGTTATATTCAGTCTCAAACAGGTGCTGATATGGTGATGTGGGATGGTGCCTGTATCGTCCATGAGGAGTTCAAGGGGCAGGGGTTGAGTGAGTTAAAGCGTGCTTACCCTGATGCAGCTGTTTTAGTGCATCCTGAGTCACCAAAAAGTATGGTGGATATGGCGGATGTTGTTGGTTCAACTACGCAGTTAATCCAAGCATCCCAAGCGTTGCCGAATGACACTTTTATTGTGGCAACGGACAATGGTATTTTTTATAAAATGCAGCAATTGTCTCCAAATAAAACCTTTATTGAAGCACCTACTGCTGGCTCAGGGGCGTCTTGTCGGAGTTGTGCGCATTGCCCGTGGATGGCGATGAATGGTCTTGAAAATATCTATGAAACGCTAAAGACTGGTGAAAATGAAGTGCATGTGGATGCGGAGCTAAGTAGAAAAGCGTTAAAGCCCTTGCAGCGGATGCTGAATTTTAAAGCTTGAGCCAGGTTAGGTCTCGTACACCTTATATAATATTTTAATTAAAATACTGGGTTGTTCTTAACCCAGTAAATTTCATCCATACGTTTTTGAATCAAGGTAATGCTTTGATTTTTGTCTTTACTTTTTTGCATCGCAATTTTTAGCTGTTTAATCGCATTTTCAAGACGGTTTGTTAGGAAAAAGTATTCTGCACGCGCCCGATGTAAGTCAATAATGTTCCCCGCAAGACCATGAACTTCTGCTAAATCATACCAAAGCCGGGGGTTTTGTTGTTGAAGTCTCACTAGTGTTTTTAGTGTCTTTTCTGACTCTTGGATTAAATTGGTTTCGAGGTATAGTTCGGCTAATGTATCAAGTATAGGGTAGTTGTCAGGGTTTCTTTCTAGCGCGGTTTTCAGGGTTTTAATCGCTAGCTTGCTTTGTTTGTTGTAGTGTAGGGCTTTCGCATAAGTGACTAAAAATGAAATCCTGTTAGGTGTTTTTTCAATTAGTTTTTCGAGTATCTCAATTGCCTTCTTTGGTTTATGTTTGAGTGATGCGTAAGCCAAGCCAAATTTAGCAGCATCAATCTGGCTAGTATTGCCTTTTGTGATAATGGAATTGAAATAGGTGGTCGCACTTTTTTTTGATTCGGCATAATCGCTGATGATCATATTCTTGCTTATATGGTACTCAATATTATCAGCATAGTTTCTGTGCTTATACTGTGTTGCACGGTTGCGCGTGTCTGAGATTCTAGATTCCGAAAGAGGGTGGGTTGATAGGTATTCTGGAATAGCATTTCCTTGAAGGCGAGACTTTTTGAACATTCTTTCAAACATAACAGGCATGGCGCGAGGGTTGTAGCCAGCGCTATAAAGAGTAGTGATGCCGAGCCGGTCTGCTTCTTGTTCATTTTGTCGTGAGAAGCTTAATTGTTGTTCAGCGCTAGCGGCTTGTGTAGCTGCTAGGGCAGCTAGGCCAGCATCTGAGCCTGTTGTGGCTGCGATAACGACACTGGCTAATATGCCTGCCAGTGTGAGTGGGGTGGAAATTTGCTGCTGTTCTAGTTGGCGGGCGTAATGTCGTTGCCCCAAGTGGGCAAGTTCGTGTGCGAGTACTGAGGCAAATTCCTGTTCTGAAAATGCATGTACAAATAAGCCTGCATTAACGCCAATAATGCTACCTGGTACTGCAAAGGCATTCAGGGCAGGGCTGTCGATCATTACCAGGCTGAAATTGCGATCAATAACGCTTGAGTAGGGTGCTAGTGAATAGATAAGCTGGCTTAGATATTCTTCGGTGATAGCATTGTTAAAAGTATTCACCTGGCCTCTTAAGGAGCGCAGCCATGCTTCACCTAGTTTCCTTTCTTGCTCGATTGAAACGAGTGTTGAAGAAGTGTTGCCAATACTGGGAAGTTTGTGTGGGCTAAGCGTGCGTGAGTTATTGTCGTCTGAATACGGGGTGTTGGCAAGTGCGGTCGAGCTGGCCAGCAAATATATAAATGAAAGTAATATTAAGTGGTGTCTCATGATGATAAGTAGTCGTTGCGTTATGTTTGTATATCTTATTTGTTGGCGCTTTTATAAATTATAAGGCTTTAGCGGGCTAAGATTAATTACCGCTAATTTAGATTGAGTGTTTGCATTCGCAGGAGGCTCATATAAGATTGTGCGCCCATAAACACCATAGCCCAATTACACCTTGCTGGAAAGTTAAAATGATGAATTATGATTACTTACTTGATGCTTCGGGTGAAAGCTGTCCAATGCCTCTACTTAAGGCTAAGCGGAAGTTAAATGAAATGCAATCCGGTGAATGTCTAAAGGTGATAGCTACAGATGCGGCTTCTATTCGAGATTTTGCTTCGTTTATTGCTTTGACAGATCATGCGTTAAAAAGTGAAGAGTTAGAGCAAGGCTCATTTATATACTATATTGTTAAAGCTTAAAGCGAGTGTTGGACACGATTTATACCCTTTGCCATTCTGGTAGTCTCTTTGGTCGGAATTCAAGAGTTTTAAACTTCTAGGTTAGTTGTTATATGTTGAAAATTGTTCGTTCGTGGATTGATCGCTACTTTTCAGATGAGGAAGCAGTAGTTCTATTTATGTTGCTGGGTTTTGGCTTAGCCTTTGTTGTCCTTTGGGGCGATATTATGGCGCCGGTTATTGCCAGTATTATCTTTGCTTTCGTACTGCAAGGTTTAGTTACTTATTTGCGTAAAAAAGGGGTAAATAGGCTGGTTGCAATCTATATCTCTTTTACCATTTTTATTGGTATTGTTATTACCTTTATATTTTCCCTGCTGCCTTTGGTTTGGGGGCAGTTGTCATCTCTGGTTCAAGACTCACCAAATATATTTAGTAAGCTTAAGATGCACCTGTTTGCACTTCAGGAACGTTACCCTGCTTTGGTGAGTGTTCAGGAGATGGATGAGTTGTACCAGAAAGTAACTGCTGAAGTAGCGAGCTTTGGTCAGTGGTTAGTTTCTCAGTCAATTGAAAGTTTTCCCGTCATTATTACGGTATTGATTTACTTTATCGTTGTACCAATTTTGGTTTTTTTCTTTGTTAAAGATAAGGAGCTAATACTTACCTCTATTGCTAGTATGCTACCCAAAAATCGTGGGCTTATGACGCGAGTGTGGGAAGAAATGAATGTGCAGTTTGCAAACTATGTTAGAGGTAAAGTGGTTGAGATTGTTGTAGTAGGAGGCTGTACTTACATTGGTTTTATTTTTATGGGGCTAAATTACGGTGCTTTACTAGCCATTTTGGTTGGTGTATCTGTGGTGATTCCTTATATTGGAGCGGTTTTGGTGACGATTCCAGTCATGTTGATTGCTTTATTTCAATTTGGCTTACAAGAAGAGTTTTATTATGTGATGCTGATATTTTTAGTTATTCAGCTTATTGATGGTAATGTATTGGTACCTTTGCTCTTCTCAGAAGTCGTTAACCTTCATCCAGCGATTATTATTATTTCTGTCTTGTTTTTTGGTGGTGTTTGGGGTGTTTGGGGGGTGTTTTTTGCCATTCCTTTGGCAACTTTGGTTAAATCCTTATTTACAGCTTGGCCCCGGCAGCACTCTTTATCGTAAGTGTTTCATTATAAAGCTTGGCAAGTCTCCAATACTTCAGCAACATGCCCCTTTACCTTCACTTTTCGCCATTCTTGCTTGAGAATGCCTGCTGTGTCGAATAAAAAAGAGCTGCGCTCGATGCCCATGTATTCCTTTCCATAGAGCTTTTTGAGCTTGATAACATCAAAAAGTTTACAAAATGCCTCGTCAGGGTCGCTGATAAGCTCAAATGGGAAGTTCTGTTTTGCTTTGAAATTTTCATGCTTTTTCATTGAGCATCTTGAAACACCAAAGATAACCGTATTAGCTTTGTTGAAGTCATCTATTGAATCTCGAAAGTCCTGACCTTCCGTTGTGCAGCCAGGGGTGCTGTCTTTTGGGTAAAAATAGATTACGATATTTTTACCTTTGATCGATTCATTCGTGACTGTTGTTTCGGAGGTAGCAATTGCAGAAAAAGCTGGAATAGCTTTGTTTAGTTCAATCATCTTGTGTGTCCCATTTTTTATCATTGCTGAAGAGCTTAGCGTAAAGGTTCAATTATTGAGTCAAGGTTTAGGTCATCACAAAAATCCATAAACTCTTCGCGTAAGCTGGCAATGTGTGTTGTGGATGGGATGCGGATCACCATGCTCAGGTTGAACATTTGCGTACCAGTATGAGGGGCGCTGTAGGTGCCGGTTTGCAAATCGTCAATATTAATTTCCTGACGTGAAAAGTACTGGGCGATTTCATGGACGATGCCAGGGTTATCTAAAGCTACAACGTTGACTGAGTAAGCGATAGTCGGTTTGCTGCAGCGTTCGCCAGTGTGTTTTACAGTGGTGGTTAAGTTCAGACTTTTGGATAGAGCAGGAATTGAATTTTCCAATTTTGCTATTGAGTCCCATGAGCCAGATACCATCATCATGATGGCGAATTCGCCACCGAGTACAGTCATGCGGCTATCGATGATATTACAGCTGTTTGAGGAGCAGGATTTTGCAAGTTCGTTTACGATACCTGGCTGATCGGTGCCGATAGAGGAAATTACCAAGTAATTTTGTTTGTTTTGGTTTTTTTTAGTCATTTTAAGCCTGATGCCTTGTTTATTAATATGTTGTAAAAGTATTAGAAATCATAAATAAGCGTGTAATACCCTCTAGAGTATTACGACAATTCAATGAGTCAAGCAAAATACTTGTTTGATGCGCATTATCGGACAGATGTTTACTTGTTTAAAGCTGCTGACAGCATTAATATACGCGATTGTTTTAAATATACATTTTTTTGTGGAGAATTCTATGATTGCAGGCAGCATCGTTGCGCTTGTTACGCCAATGCACCCTGATGGAAGTTTAGATTGGGAAAGTTTAGATGCCATTATTGAATTTCATTTAAAAAATGGAACCAATGCAATTGTTGCTGTGGGCACCACTGGAGAATCCGCAACATTAAATCCTGAAGAACATTGTCAGGTGATCCAACGAGTTGTTACTAAAGTGAATGGTCAGATTCCTGTGATTGCAGGAACAGGAGCAAACTCAACCAGTGAAGCGATTGAGTTAACCCAAGCCGCTAAAAATTATGGCGCAGATGCCTGCTTGCTGGTTTCACCTTATTATAATAAGCCAACACAAGAAGGCTTGTACCAGCACCATAAAAAAATTGCTGAAGCAGTGGAAATTGACCAGATCCTTTATAATGTTCCTGGTCGGACTGCTGTAGATATGCTTAATGAAACGGTAGTACGTTTAGCTGAAGTGCCTAATATTATTGGTATTAAAGATGCGACGGGCGATATTGCACGTGGTACAGAATTGATCAAATCCTTAAATGGCAAAATTTCAGTATTTTCAGGCGATGATTCAACGGCTTATCAGCTTATCTTAGCCGGCGCTAAGGGGAATATCTCGGTAACGGCTAACGTAGAACCTCAGTTGATGAGTGATTTATGCAAACTTTCTGCAGCCGGTAAAGCTGAAGAGGCCGCTGCTGCTAATGAGGCTTTGATGAGTCTGCATGACAGTCTTTTTGTTGAATCAAACCCTATTCCGGTAAAATATGCGCTTTGGAAAATGAATTTAATGAAAGAGGGGATTCGTCTTCCTCTGACCGTGCTTGATGAAAAATACCAAACTCAAGTCAACGGTATTCTACGTGCAAGAGATTTGTTCTAAGATCAAACCAAGGTTAATTATGCAAAGCACTATTAGATGTATTCTTGTTCTGTCTTTATTGAATGTTGCAGCCTGTGGCGTCATTCAAGACCGTTCGACGGAATATACCGACGCCTCCTCAGGTAAACAGTTAGTGGTACCTGAGGCTTATTCAAAGCAAAAACTACGGCCACGCTACCCAATACCTGAAATTGGAAATACACGGTTACTCGCTGAAAAATTTGAGTTACCCGAGCCACCTAATGCAACGGCAGCGCTGGATACTGAACCTTTCCTGATTGAATCAGTAAATGATCAAACCTGGCTGCGGTTGTATACATCTCCAGGAAGAGTGTGGCCTTTGTTGGACTTTTTCTGGCAGGAATATGGCTTAAAAGTAAGTCATGAGGAAATATCCAAAGGTTTTCTAGTAACAGCACCTTTTCATAATAATAGCGCCTCTAAAATTAATAGTTCTTCGGTTTCGTTGATTGATGGTTTAAAAGCGATTAATGAAGCCATTACCCATGTTGAAGGTTATACTTTTCAGGCTAAATTAAACCAAGGTGTGCGACGTAATACTTCTGAACTTCAAATAAGAGCTTTGATGCAGGGAGCTGAAACGCAATGGCAAACATCGCCAAAAAATGCAGAACTTGAGCGCGCAATGTTGTCTCTAGTAGGTGCATTTGTTACCTCTGATGAATTGAGTGATCGACACTCACTATTAGCCAATGATATTGGTGGTGAATCGCTAGTGCGTTTATTACAAGATGAATCCGGTGAAAATTATCTGGAATTGCTTCTTTCTTTTGAACGAGCGTGGAGTGAAATTGGTAAAGCCTTAAGTTCGGCAGAGGTGATTGTTTCCGATTTTGACCGAAGCCAGAAAATCTATTTCATCAGCTATCTACAAGAAGAGGACTTATCTTCATGGTATGACTTAAGTGCGCCTGATGAAGTTTTACGTAAAGAAAGAAACCTGGCTATAGAGCTGGAAGAGACTGAAGACGGTAAAACCATTGTTCGAGTAAAACGCTTGAACCCTAAGTTTGACGAAGAAAAACAATATGAATTACTCAATATTGTTTTTGAACACATATCATAATTGTAATGAAGACTTATTTAACGTTAAGTCTTCTTATTAAAGATCACCCTAAGAGGAGCCTTTGTTACCATGCAAAAGCAGAAAGAACTCTACGCTGGTAAAGCAAAATCTGTCTACACAACAGAAGATCCAAACAAGTTTATTTTAGTATTTCGCGATGACACCTCTGCGTTCGATGGCGAAAAGATGGAACAGCTAGACCGAAAGGGAATGGTCAATAACAAATTCAATGCATTTATCATGCAGTTGCTTGAAAAAGAAGGCGTTCCAACG